>Ga0210059_1002950_pt1 | contig 26969 bp, 13 predicted proteins | sample Ectturendosymbi2_FD_188042 | JGI IMG/M metagenome (GOLD analysis project Ga0210059, IMG submission 188042) | Ecteinascidia turbinata endosymbiont from Florida, USA - Sample 2 (SPAdes) (version 2) | ecosystem: Host-associated > Tunicates > Ascidians > Unclassified | place: Key West, Florida... | reverse complement strand
TCAATTTATGCAAAACGGTGCAAAAACACGCAAAATATACCACTTTTACGCCATTGTAAGAGTGCGAAGTGGGCTAATTTTTAGAAATATGGCCTATGAATTGCTTATTTTTATTAAAGAAAGCAAAAAAATCACCAGGTTCCCCCCAAGAAAAGCCCCATTGCAATTTCCTGGATACGCGTCTGACCACTTTTTGTTTAAAATGCTTGTATATAAATGCAACTTTCGTTGAAAATAAATGCAAATTTCTTAGGTTTTTAGTGCAACAAAAACTTGCCCTACTAATTATGTGAAAAGAAAACAACCCAGTCAACATAAGATTTGTCACCAAAACATCAGAACTTTATCAGATAACATCACAATAAGTGGCAACACTAGTATAAATGATCCCGAACTTCTGGGTAAGTCTCGAGGTCGCCGCAGTCGAACTGCACCTTTGTTTCGTCATAAAGGGTAGCATATGGTGGAAACGCACTTTTCTCTCGATGGTTACTATCATTGTGTTACATCGTAAATATATGAAGCTATGTTCAAGCTATTTACACCACGTATTATTGCGTGGTCCGTCAGTAAAGGTTTAATCCAGGAGCGGGGAACTTGCAGCCCGCGTGAACATATGATATGGACCGAATCAGAATTTTCGTTACCTAAGTTCGGGCACAACATCGCGTAAGCTCCATGATAAGCAGATAGATAGTAAGTCGAAAGAAGTCACTCTTCTTCATAGCTTGCAAAGGTATAGTTTTAGGGTAAAAATCAATTGATTTTGCAGCCCGCCAGCGATAATGCGCAATTCATGCGGTCCGTGACAGTAAATAGTTTCTGCATCCCTGTTTTAATCAGTCGAGTCGTAGAACGAAAGAACAAAAAACGAGATTGCAGTGTTTAGCTAGCGCGATGCCGAAACCTGCAATGCCACCAGGTACTATGAAAAGGGCAAGGCTTCTATGAAGAAAAAGCGCAATGATCAGGCAATGTTAGCTAAAACGCCGCGACTGAATTGCTTTTTCTAAAACTTCAAGCAGTAACGTCAAAGCAGTGACGTTGACTAGAGCACCTGAAAATGAAAATCAAGACATTAGCTTGGAAAAAACTTTCACATTCAGTCCGGCTGGCCATACTGAACACTGAAACGTTCTCTTTTCGTGTTTTTGTTTGTAATCTCTGGTTTCTGTTTATTGTTTGAGTGAATGTTGTTTCTTACCGAGTTACTCTCTAGCCTGTGGAAAACTTTTTCTTCGTAAAAATACACTCCAGTATTCATATCATAAATCCTATTCCTGCGGCTAGCAGTATGTGCATTTGAGTAAGCGCATTCTCGATTACCGGAAGAAACAAACGGGAACCTTGAGAATCAGCGAAAACATAACTTTTACAAACGACGACGTCATGAATAACGTCATAGGGGCCTCCAGTAAAATTTACCCCATGCCCCCCTACACTTTAATCCGGCTCTGCCTCCACAGGGGAGACTCAGATGGCGTCAGAGCACTATCTCTCCACACCGTTATGCGGAGGAAGTATATGGTTCCATCGCCAAATTACGTTGGACATCTTGATGATGCCCAATAAACTTTGTCAGATGGAAATTAGTTGTTCATGTTGGTATTGATGGATTTATTCGGTTGATTGTGAACTGTCGGTGGTCAGCAAACAACAAATCTTTTATCGTTTTAAACTTGTTCAAAGAGGCCGAGGATCAATACGGGTTGCCACTTCCAGTGAGAACAGACTTCGGAATGGAAAATCTGATGGTTTGGGAGTACATTCTGCAGAGAAGAAATTCAGATGCTGTAATTACAGGGAGTTCGGTGCAGAATCAACGAATAGAACGTCTCAATAGGGATGTCAGCAACACACAGGTTGTCAATGGATTTTACAATTAATTCGTGAAACTGGAAGAAGACGACATGGTGGACCCATTGAATGATACCGATGTGTTTTGTTTCCTCGTAATTACTGGAAGATTGACAGACTTTGCAGCTGTGCACAGCAACCAGGCACAGTCTACAGCGCATAACTGCACCAATGCAACTATTCCATGTCAACTACAGGTTATTGCAATTTCAGAATCGTGACCCTTCCGCTGGTATCAACATCAGCGATATCATGCAACACAGTCGATGGATCGTTAACGTGGAACCGATTTCTTCTCCGCTTTCCGAAGAGGCTCAGACGAGGTGTGATGTTATTCTGGCACAAAAGAGTGGACTTGCTGCTTCAGTGATGTAGGAAAGAGTTGTAACAGATTTTATGCAACGTGACATACCGTGAAGCTGATTAATTAACAGTTGTTGCATGGTCAGCCGCGCCAGTATAACGAAAATATATCGAAGACGAGACTGCAGTGATTATTGATGTAGTAAACATTGTGTAAATAATTGCAACTCCATTTCACCCTGAACTAACAATACAAACAGAAATGTCGTCAACCACGATTGTACGACGATCAAAACGTCCTGATTCCTGAACGCTGATGAATGGTAAAGATAGCAACAGACGCAGTACTCCGAGCATAAACTCAAAATGTCAAAAGGACTGACTGGAAATGGTGTTACCATGAATAATCGCTTAACGTGAATCGCCATTTTTTGCAGCTCAGACGTTTCTTTCCTGAAGAAGTCACGTAGACTGAAATACTCCACTAGAAAAGTTCTCACATGAACTCCAAATAACAACATCAACGAAATTGCAAATCGCGCGAAAATTTGTGATTAACAAAGACGAGTTTTTGCATTATCGATTCTGCGGTCGAACGGTGGTTTTAAGATGTTTGTAACTTTTTCGGTCTTACATTCGAAATGAAGTTCGAAAGATGATGACGCGCGTGACCAAATCCCTGGCAGTTTAATATTCCGAATTCCAATCCCGAAGTGAAGTTTGAGTAATCAGAGTGAATTGTGGGGAGAATCAACGCAATCACACAGGTCTTGCCTAGAGGAGGAAACCTAGAAGGATTGTGGTCGGACTCGACTTTCGGAGGAGGTACGAATCCACATGGGGGGTATTCCATCTGCCCCGGTACAAAATATCAGCACATCCTTCAGAGTGAGTGTTCCAGCTGGAAAGACACAACATAAAGAAGATCCTTAAAGTACAAGTTTGCAAATCAAAAGCACAAATTCTGATGTTTTGTATCATATCAACCCTAACAAAGATTGGCAAACACATTTTAACTTTTCAATAGCACTACGCGTTGACCGCTTCTATGTGCAAAGCATTAATCGCAAACTACCTCCCTCTTCCACATTTACGAGAAAATCTCGCCGAAATGTTTGCGCGACGCAAACATGGGTAAAAATGGGTCACGCTGAGCAGAGCCGTATCATCACCCCTCCATACCCGCCAATCGGGGAGGAACCGCGCCGCTGCAGGACGGGACAAACGCATGAACATATAAACCTGAGGCCGGTCAAAGCAGTGCGCCGCGATTAACGTTTTCTCCCCCCACGTGGCGGTGGGGCGAAATTTTGGGTTTTCGTTGTGAAATACGAAAATTAGGAATTAATCTGATTAAAATTCCATAAATCCTCGAGATTTAACAACAGCAAAGGGAACGGAATTTTTGGTGGAAAATTAGTACCACCCGCCATACATTGCTGAGATTGTTTTTGTTTCGCGGTTAGGGTAAAGTTGCCGACCCCTGTGTTAAAGGCTTTTGCATGTTGAAAGACTCGTTCCAAGTCGTATTGATACAACTATAATGCGACATTTTTTATGATAATTTCATGGTTATTGTGATGTAACACTTTTATGATATTTTTATGGTTATTGTGATGTAACACTTTCCATGTGTATTACTTCACAGTGATTTCTTTTGTTTTGTTGTGAGATCACAGTCAATTGAGTAAATTACAGCGACAACTGAATCATGACTTATAATAGCGCAAACACAGCAACATTTTCGAAATATTTTTTTCAGAAATCACCATTAGGGGGGCCCAGAATCTTCTCCCATGCCCCTTCATGAAGTCACGCATAGCTTGCTTGGTGCTCAGAAGACAACAAGATTTAATTTAGGAGTTATTTACCAAGATTCTTAGATAGGATATATGAAAACGTGAAATTCTGCTTCAAAGCCGTTTTACCAATTAAAGTTCGTTACACCATCCGACAACTAAACTACTCAAAAAAATATGTTTGGACTTACTGCATTTGTTTCGTTTGTTTTTCTCGGGCGCAGACCCCATAATCTACCCCCATTGCCCCATCATTATTTTGTGACAACTATTTTCTGTTTTTGTGAAACAACGCATGTGGGTTTTTAGGAATTAATCATTGTATACCCGAGCGGTGGCCAATGGACCCCCTTCAGCTAAGTTTTCCCCCCTTGCTCAAACCTCCGGTTGCGTCACTATCGCCAAGGAGTGTCGGGATGCAGTTGCTATGATGAAAGAGGTGTTTGAACCAGGGCTGTGGGGAGGGAGCCAAAAACTTTTTAGATGGTTTAGCCGGAAATCTGGGTTCCAGTTCAAGCGAGTTATACAAATAATACAATGTTTTCCTGTTTTTTGGACCAAATTGTTCTGGAGCCGGAGACAAAAAATTCGATGCCCGGAACCGGAACCTGAAATTTGAGTCCAGGCTCCACAACTCCTGGTTGAACAGGTCTCGATGCAGCACTATTCTATTAACAACCCCTGTAACATTTAAGCCATCGATAAACTTGTGAGTAAAATTTACAGTAAATAATTTATCCTGAAATAAAATAAACACAAACTAGGCTTGTTTGAAAAACCTTTTCAACTGATCTTTCACTCGAATTTCGGTGTAAAACCGAATGACCTTCATGAGAAGGTTGTCCTCGCATGACCTCCTCATTGGTGGAACGTACGTCACGTGACAGAGTGCAAGGAAGTCTCCAGCATCGAATACAGCTGCATTGAAGTCTTCATCTGTGTTGCCGTCTTTGATCTGAACAAAGAAAATATGTTGCTAAGTAAAACTGCTTGAAGTTTTTCCACAAATATCGCCATAACTTACAACAAGCAAGATGTGCAAAACGTGCTGCACCTTTAATAACTTCGTATAAATTTACCGTGAGTTCAAAATCAGCTGATGCTTCAATGCAGAGTCGGATGAAGGTGGGGAGGGACCTGTAGCATATTAACAGCGCGGGGATCCAAGTTATCAACACACTTGAACAAGTGAAAATAAATTATGTAGGGATCCATGTGAATATCATTAGGCATACTGAAACGCGCAAGTATGAAAAATGTGGTTTGAACAGCAACTGGTGGACAATATGGGCTACAAATCTTTTTTACCAAACACGTGTATATGTATCTTTTTACAAAAGAGTACATTACTGTGCAACTTTTTTTGGACCAAATTTGTTTTTCCTGTTTTTTGAACCAAATTGTTTTTAAGCCAGAGCCTCAAATTTGCCCGGAACCGGAACCTGGTTTTGTTCCATTGACCTCTCCCACAGTGACGTTCACCTTCAAACAATCCACATCGCAATGTGAGCAAAGAAGAGCAGCCACATGTCCGGGCCTTGGTGTTCTAATATTGCTGCTACGGATTCAACGTTACATATGGGGAATCACCAAGTGGGGATTCACCAAGACAAAGTTGTTTCCCGCATCGAGGTTTTCAACTCAGCATTCGCAACAAAAAGTGATATTTTCTGCTATAGATGGTGGTTGGTTTTGCAGCATAAGACTAGATCAAAAGATGTTGATGTCTCGAACACTTCAACTAACGTTGGCTATATTCAGGGCTACCGTCGACCTAGAACCAAAAATAAGGACGGCTGAGGAAAATTTGATTTATTACCCAAAAAACAATTGTTTCTGTTTGTACAATAAACTTCAGATCATCTTACCACCTTTTTGTACGACACACAGTTTTTATGATCTCTTTCAAATAGTTAAACAGACTAAGCATACCTTCAGCCCCTAAAAACAAAGTAACCGCAATCGATTGAACTGACCAAAAATGAAATGTAATCAATTACGTTGCCAATTTAATCGTAATCGACAATTACTTTCACGATTAAACTTGGAAAATTTAACCCTGTGAACCGCAGTTGTGGTGGCTGGGTTTGCTCCTTTATCATCGTTTGTTATGGTTTCAGGGGAGGCTATTTGCCCGTCTCTGTGGTTCAAAGCCAGACAGTCCAGGGGGAAGCACAGCGTTTGTAGCGAATTCTAGTTTTGTCCCAGCTACCCTTCCTGTTGGTCTCCAGAAGTAACGTAGTGAGTCTAGTGAGATGTAGCAACAAAAATAAGAGCTTTTCGTAAAAACGGGTTCACACTTCGGCAACAGAATAGGGAGACATTACGAGGAAAGGTGTTCTTTTCATTTATATATATTCAGAGTAAGTGTATGAATGTAAGTGCAAGAGTAGTCTATGCATATAATTAGTATAGTAATTTATGTACATTTCTTTCAGAGGAATGAGGTATTTTAACCTAAGTCGAAAGTACCATCCCACAATACTGATAACTAGCATGTCAACCGTGATCCACCAGATACTGGTGAACAAAACTCAACGAAACCTGTGACGACTGTTCAAGCCTGATAGACGTTTTTCTCCTGATAACAGATTTGAAGCGTTGATATTCATCAACGGTGACTAAGATTTTGAAAATGTGGTATTTTTGTTTAATCAATATTTTTAAGTGTTTGTTGCAGTGGAGTAATTGAAGGGAGAGAAGAGGGGCGATTTGACTCCCCTGGCCAGCTAAATGTAACCACCCAACTTCGTTTATATTTCGGTTTTAGTATCCTTTTAATAGTTTTTAGTACGGCGTCGTCTTTTTGCGTTCTTCGCTGTATTTTCCGTTGATTTGGGGTTTTAGTGCTGTATAGCCATCCAAACCCGGATTCGCCATCATTTCTCAAGTTTTTATCTGAGTGTTGACTAGTAGGTCCCTCACTGATGCCAGTGTGCCTCTTTCAGATTAGTTTCTCCTCTAGCTCAAACCTCTAGCTACGTCACATGGTTTGTTCACTGCACAAACATCTCAGGAAGCAATCAATATTTTTTTCTTTTTTCCGGTGCTTGATCCTTATAGATTAGTAATCTCGTTTGTTGCATTCATTCATATCGTATGTTGTCTGAAAATAAGGGCTACTTACATAAAACTATGCAAATGGGTTGTCGAGACCTATCGATGCGAACTGGTACGTACGTATGTTGGCTAGGCTTTATTTAACAAGAAATCTCAACGATGACCTGGAAACGCATGAAAGCGAATGATTAATCAAAGGTCACCGAAGTTAGTTCACCGAGCCAACAGTACCGCACAACACAGCTAAAGCAGACGACCCCGAACTGATTTTATTTATTGATATGGTGGTTTGTTGTTGGTGCTTTATAACTGCAGTGGTCCTGTAGCGCCACGACAGAGTTTTGTACAACTTCTGTTTTCATTTCACTCGGTATGTTTTTGTGTTCTGGGTGTGTTCCCTGCAGCTCTTCCGCACACTGTGCGCCTGGTAAGAAGGCTGTTGTACTAATTTACAAGGTCTTGGTAAGACCCGGCAGAGAGTCGACGTTTCGAGCTTGCCAGCACCGAATCAGACGCACATACCACTAGACCACGGGCTGGTCAGCCCGAACTGAGAAAGGATCGGAACAGCACAGGTTGTACTGAAAGAACAGACGAGACAACACGTCAGCCGTAATTACATAATTAGCGAAAAGGCAGGGATGCCTGGGGCGCGACACGGAAATGCGCTGCATCGGTTTTGTATTCTTTCTGAGGATGTTTCAAGACAAATGTAATCGAGATTGTAATCGTGATCACTTACAGTGTAATTGTAATCGATTACATTGTGATTTTGTTTATTCGTAATCGAGCAAGTGGCAACTAATCGCAATCGATGAAATTTGTGCTGTGATCGCCCAATGTCTGGGCACTGTCACGCCACAGAGGGGTGTATGGAGATGAACAATGGCTCCAAATCACGGTGCACCCCCCACATGCCAAGTGAATCCCTGGTCTGGATTAGTTATAATTTTATTCCTGGCGATTTCAATACAATCTGATCAGCAAGAAATGTAACGTTTAGTGAGTAATAGGATCAGTTCAGCTACCATAGGTTTTCATTAAACGGATAATGCATATATCCGTTTATATTTATTGAAAGCTGTTTATTGCTTTTGGTAATTTGATTAAAATAGGTTGATGTTCAATATGTCAATTTATTTTTTTATTTGTTATTCTTTTCCGTGCGCATCCTATTTTCATGGATAAAATTACGCTCCTATTTTACGGAAAAATCACACAATTTTGCAACAATACGACCAGTATCGTCGCCCATGGGGTCTTTGGTGGGCTTACCTCCCATGGGGGTCTTTGGTGGGCTTACCTCCACAAAAAAAGCTACAAGCCTCTTAAATTGAAATATGAAACATAAAAATCAACTAGAGTTTTAGCCAAGATTTAGAATATCAGCCCCCCAGCAATAAACGAAAATGCCCCCTGTTGAAGAATTTCTGGAGACATTCTGATAACGACATTAGCTGCAAATTTTTGTAAAAGATGGAATGGTTGCAAAGTTTATTTACCCATATGCACGATTCAAATGTTTCCATAAAACTTTGGAAATATAAAACAGGTGTTTAATTCCTCAGACGTTGTTACGTCACATCTTTCTACTTCAGAGGACTTCGATAAAAACCTGTGATGGGGTCGTATGGTGACGTAACAACGTCTGAGGAATTAAACACCTGTTTTATTAAAATGTGTGCGCTCCAGGTGGCGCCGTGCTGATAAGAACTCGGGAGGCGGGGAACGTTGATTAAAAGAGAAGATAGTAAAAACAACAGAATGATGAACCAAGTGGTGGATAGAACGAAGGAAATTTAGAAAATTATAATGTAGACAATTGTAGAATAAACCGGTAGATGTCAGGAAATAAGTCCGATCGTTTTTCATTCATTGTGTCTTTGTCGCTATTCATGTGAAAGGATTCAATAAATCGGCGTCGGTAATAATTGGATTCAACTTCCAAGACTTTTGAGTTGAAAGCATTGCATTGTAAAGATGATTTCATTATGATTACGTGCGCTTCAAAGAAACTGTTGCACGAAACTCAAATATTTTCCCGCAGAGGGATTATTTGCAATATTCGTTTTATTATTTCAAGGAGCTTATCTAGTGTTAAGTGTTTATGGTGGACCTATACATACGACCCCATTACAGGTTTTTGAGGTTTAACGTGAAACGAAATTTTGAATGTTAAGAATTAAAAAAGCATGTGTGTGGATAATTATGCTGCTAGAATGAAGAACACCTTATTTTGCAAGTAAAGCTTCGAAAACATGAAAAAGTTGTAAAAAGTGTCGCTGTAGGAAAAGATTCAAAACTAGGTAGGGTCATTTATTTTATTGGCCAACAGTTTTTCGTTTACCAGTGCTAGTCGTTGGGAAGTTGAACAAATGAAAATTGACGCCGTAATTTTTTTGTCTCTCACTTTTCTAAACATTACTACTTCCCTGTAGGTTAGGTTCATTTGCGGTTTTATGTAATGTTGATAATTGCATACTTATTTTTTTGTGGTACGTATACCACATGTTGGAAACTACTGTTTTGGAGTTAATGCTTTGTGCAGGTCACGTATTTGACCTCTCCGCATCAAGCCTTTTATCGCCTGCTGTTGTTACTTTTTGGCCAAATACCTAATATCGTTTGCACTTTCGCCAGGAATGACCATCACCAGTTCTTGTTGAGCGAACAGCATGAATCTGTGCGGGCCTTGGTGTTCTCCTTGAACAGCTTGATATGGCTGAAGACATTCTCTGACGTCGGCATTGACCTCTCCCACAGTGACGTTCACCTTCAAACAATCCACATCGCAATGTGAGTAAAGAAGAGCAACCACATGTCCGGGCCTTGGTGTTCTAATATTGCTGCTACGAATTCAACGTTACGAGTGGGGAATCACCAAGTGGGGATTCACCAAGACAAAGTTGTCTCCTGCATCCAGGTTTTCAACTCGGCATTCGCAACAAAAAGTGATATTTTTCTGCTATAGATGGTGGTTGGTTTTGCATAAGACTAGATCAAAAGATGTTGATGTCTCGAACACTTCAACTAACGTTGGCTATGTTCAGGGCTACCGTCGACCTAGAACCAAAAATAAGGACGGCTGAGGAAAATTTGATTTATTACCCAAAAAACAATTGTTTCTGTTTGTACAATAAACTTCACATCATCTTACCTCCTTTTTGTACGACACACAGTTTTTATGATCTCTTTCAAATAGTTAAACAGACTAAGCATAGCTTCAGCCCCTACAATTTTTATGGAACAAAGTCACAAAACGCTCACTACGCGCAGAAGCAAATCATTCAACTTTCACCAAGCCATCAAGGTGCTTGTTATTTCAACACAATCATCTGCTTGAAGCAGATTCGTTACATCATAAAAAAAATTCCAAATGATTGAAAAGTGGTTAAGCCCAGGCTTGTTGATATTGCCTATTTTAAAATGTCATAAAGAAGATAAAATATTTTTTGATAAATAAGGTGTAAACGCCTTCATCTCGAAAAACTGTTGAAAGATGTTTTTGGTCAGGAATTTGTCACCTGCCAAACGAATTTTAAAATCCTGCTAGAAAAACAGCTAACACCTTGGTTAAAATTTTTAAATGTACCAGTGAAAAAACCCTGCTAGATTTAGCAGCAAATCAGCTAAAATGGCAACACTGTCCATATCTGATGGTGCAAGTGCATTACATCTAGGTGCTGCGAGATTTAACTACATTTATGAAATCAAAAAACCTTGAATACAAAATGTTTACGATTTAAACAGAAATGTTAGTCTATCAGATATTGCCTATTTGAAATTGTTTTGATGAACAAAACAAGAAAAAAAAGGATGCAAGTCACAAATAGGGACATTTCTAGGAAACAAAAACAGTAATATTTTCAAAAACGAAGCACTGCAAAATAAGGACAAATCTTAGAAATAAGAACGGTATGGTAGCCCTGGTTATAATACAGGTGTGGACGCGCTTGTCACGTCATTTGATCAATCTTGTAAGGTAACACTCAGTCAGTTAGACTTTGCAGCATGCATGGGGCAACCAGTAGCTTTCGGTTTCACATTCAAAAGCCACCAAACCATAGGCCTGTTGGGGGGGCACTAAGGAGTCATTCCAGGGAATAAGATCTGCACCGAATTGTTTATGTGCAGCAACATACTTAATATGTATTACATCAAAACGCACTGAATCATGTGACCTATGTTAAGCAATTCACTTAATTATGTGGCTATTTATGTGGAAAACTTGATTATGTGGAAAACCTTGATATGTTAAAACTATCTCTCAAACTGTCTATTGGTACACAAAACTGACAGATCATCACTTGCTGAAAGCATTGTGGTGGAAACCACTATTACAGGATATAACGTTCACACAATCTAACCAAAACAAATTACTCACCGGTTAGAAGTCCATCACATACTTTTCAGTCTTTACTTGTTTCCATGTATTTGATGGAAGCAGGCAGCACAACATTTGTGCGGCAATAACGATATGAAAATCTAAAAATATACCGAAGTGTAAGTACAAGACATAGTCATGCGAAATACAAAGTATTTACACTCCAGAAATGAAGCAAACGCAAAGCGAAGGCGATGCAATCCTTATTTGCGAATGGGATGCGACCCTTATTTGCAGAGACGCGTTAAGCTAAAATGGCATTTTTGGAAGATTTGTTTATGAGTGAAGGACTTCTTCAGGAGGTGCCCATTTCAAGAACCATACTTTTAGCATATGTAAATAGCGAACACAATCAAGACCATTATACTGTACTTATAAGTGACAAATAAGAATAGAACAGCATTAGAACAACACAAGTGCTGTGGTAGAGGGAACAACTGAGCTGACAACCTACTCTGCAGGAACCATTCCCAACAATCACTATGTGTGGCGGAGATTGCTGACCAATTGCACAAAGTGGTCAAAATTCTTTGATACTTCAAGAGCATTTGTGAAAAACTGTTTTTTGTGGGCATGTCGGGTTTATTTGTCAGAATTCCCTTGTAAGTGGCGAAAGTATATCAGCATAGCTTGAGTAATGCTGGACCATCAACATCACAATATCATGCGATTGTTGTTTCAAAAATTTCACCTTTCTTTACATTTACTTCGGTGCAAATCAAGTTATTTACAGTTTTACGAACCGGCTTGGTAGTGCTGCAAGGCATTTCACACGTTTGAGGCCGCCCTACGATATATTCGTACATTGATTTCGGCCTAAAAAACAGCAGTTTTCGGTTGCCTTACCAACGCCCTAACTCCTCTGCCGATTGCGCTAGAGAGCTGTTCAATGGCTCAAACGGATCGGTTATTCTAGGAGAATACACTCGAAAAAAATTTTTTGGTTCGGGGGTGCGGATTTTTTGTGAGTGACGTCATAATTGAAGTAGTTTTAGGGTCATTTTGGCACATGTTTCCTGGCCTAGGGCCGAACCGCTAGGCCAAAGTGTTTCGCTGAAGTTTTCAATGGAAACTAGACTCGAGTCCGAGTATTTTGAGCCTTTGATCGACTTTCTAGCATTTCTGGTTCAAAAGTTATGATCTAAAATAAACAAATTAATTAATTAGCTAATTACTCACATATTTTTACTAACTAACATCATAACTTTTGAACCTGAATCCCCAGCAAGTTGCCAAAAGTATCAAAAGACTCGGATTGTAGCCTAGTTTCCAGTAAAAACTTCAGCGAAATACTACCATTTAACGGTTGGCGCCCAGGGCCAGGCAAAGTGAGCCAAAGTGGCCTAAAAGTCCCCCACTTATGACGTCACTAACAAAAAAAACCACACACCTCAGGCAAAAATTTTTTTTCGAGTACAGACTAGAAGACTTGCTGCGTTTTTTGACACTTCGACCAGGTCCGTAACCCGAACAGGAGCGGGGATATTCCTGTGCAAAGACAAGTGATTTTCGGTGTTTTTTTTACGAAAATCCCCAAAACCAAGCGACCTCAAAGGTGTTAAAATAAATTCTTTTGTGCCTTAAAACTGAATCAACCTCAATTTATTTACTGTTGAAGTGCAAGGTTGAAAAGCCCATACCTCAACAAATATAAAAGTGCAGGCCAATCCATTCTCAGTCTCAAAGCTTTTCTCCAATTACAAACTTCCATCTTAAGGCAAAAGAGCCATCAATTCTTGAGCCACTTTTCAGTGGGTTTTGAGATTTCTTCGAGCAGCCACTGAGAACAGCAGAAAGAAAGTTTTTGATTGTGATTCTTATCAGATGGATTGATGGCATGATATGCACAATGGAATAATTAACTTAACAGACATACAAAGGGCTAAAAATTCGACTTGTGTGCAAAATGTTTGTCTGATAACTGGTTTATTTTTCATTCATAGACCAAATTTTGTTGGAAATGACCAGAAAAATAAATTTATGACCAAAAAAATAAATTTAAGTAAATATCCAAAACTATCTCTTGAGTCTTGTTACGGCAAGTTTCAATAATAATATGACATATAATCAAACCGTCTCAGTGAATGAAAAATATAATGCTCGAGCAAATATTTTGCATGCAGGTTGCATTTTTTCATGTTTACGAGTCTAAACAGAGGTCTTTGTGTAAATTTTCAATGAGTTTTGAAGCAGGAGGTGAGTTTTGAAGCAGGAATACTTTTTGTGAAAACAGGGGCAGGTGTTAAAAATTGATTCTGATCACCTCTGGTAATCACTACCAGTAAACAGCACAACTAATAGACAAGGTGTGCACAACCTTTTTGCTGTTGCTGGCTGCATAGTGTCATCTTTGTGAATTAAAGCAACCAGTGAGTTGCTTCTCCACATCTGTTTGGTATTCCTTCTGCCAAATACCCTCATACACTACACAAGTTTTATTACACAACCACCATAATTAAAATTTTGCATTACATGAGCACGGCTACATTAGGATTTAGTGCTGCACCAAGTGTAACAAGATAGGAAACAACTGTGTCTGTAATCCTGTGGTCCTAACACAAACAACGTTACAAAACATTTGTGTCTGTTATTATCCATCGACAGTAATATTTTCTAAAACGAAGCACTGTAAAATAAAGACAAATCTTGGACATTAATATTTTCTAAAACGAAGAAACATGGACAGTAATATTTTCTAAAACGAAGCACTGCAAAATAAAACAGTAATATTATTTTCTAAAACGAAGAAACATGGACAGTAATATTTTCTAAAACGAAGCACTGCAAAATAAAGACAAATCTTAGAAATAAGAACAGTATGGTAGCCATGGTTATAATACAGGTGTGGACACGCTTGTTATGTCATTTGATCAATCTTGTAAGGTAACACTCAGTCAGTTAGACTTTGCAGTATGCATGGGGCAACCAGTAGCTTTTGGTTTCACATTCAAAAGCCACCAAACCATAGGCCTGTTGAGGGGGCACTGAGGGGTCACTCCACGGAATATGATCTGCACCGATTTGTTTATGTGCAGCAACATACTTAATGCACTCAATTATGTGACCTATGTTAAGCAATTCACTTAATTATGTGACCTATTTATGTGGAAAAACTTAATTATGTGAAAAACCTCGATATGTCTAAACTATCTCTCAAACTGTCTATTGGTACAGAAAATTGACAGAACATCACTTGCTGAAAGCATTGTGGTGGAAACCACTATTACAGGATATAACGTTCACACAATCTAACCAAAACAAATTACTCACCTGGTAAAAGTCCATCACATACTTCTTAGTCTTTACTTGTTTCCATGTATTTGATGGAAGCAGGTTGCACAACATTTGTGTGGCGCTAACGATATGCAAATCTAAAAATATACAGCACTGTAAGTACAAGACATAGTCATGCGAAATACAAAGTATTTACACTCCAGAAGTGAAGCAAATGCAAAGCGAAGGCGATCAGACCCTTATTTGCAAAGAGACGTGTTAAGCTAAAACAAGGCATTTTTGGAAGATTTTTTTGAGTGCAGGACTTTTTCAGGAGGCGCTTTTGAAGAAGCATACTTTTTGGCATATGTAAATAGTGAACACAATCAAGACCATTATACTGTACTTATAAGTGACAAACAAGAATAGAACAGCATTAGAACAACACAAGTGCTGTGGTAAAGGGAATACCTGAGGTGACAACCTACTCTGCAGGAACCATTCCCAACAATCCCTATATGTGGCGGAGATTGCTGACCAATTGCACAGAGTGGTCAAAATTCTTTGATACTTTAAGAGCATTTGTGAAAAAATGTTTTTTTGTGGGTTTGTCGGGTTCATTTGTCAGAACTCCCTTGTAAGTGGCAAAAGTATATCAGCATAGCTTGAGTAATGCTGGACCATCAACATCACAATATCATGCGATTGTTGTTTCAAAAATTTCACCTTTCTTTACATTTACTTCAGTGCAAATCAAGTTAGTTACATTTTTACGAACCAACTTGGTAGTGCTGCAAGGCATTCAAAAGAAATCCTTTTGTGCCTTAAAACTGAATCAACCTCAATTTGTTTATTGTTGAACTGCAAGATTGAAAAGCCCTAACCTCACCAAATATAGAAGTGCAGGCCAATCCATTCTCAGTCTCAAGGCATTTCTCCAATTACAAACTTCAATCTTAAGGCAAAAGAGCCATCAATTCTTGAGCCACTTTTTAGCGGGTTTTGAGATTTCTTCGAGCAGCCACTGAGAACAGCAGAAAGGAAGTTTTTGATTGTGAATCTTATCAGATGGATTGATGGCAAGACATGCACATTGGAATAGTTAACTTAACAGACATACAAATGACTAAAAATTCGACCTGTGTGTAAAATGTTTGTCTGATAATAAGTTTATTTTTCATTCATAGCCTAAATTTTGTTTGAAATGACCAAAAAAATAAATTGAAGTAAATTTGGTCATAATATCCAAAAATATCTTGTGAGTTTTGTTACGGCAAGTTTCAATAATAATATATGACAAATGACCAAAATGTCTCAGTGAATGAAAAACGTAATACTCATGAAAATGTTTTGCATGCAGGTTGGACTTTTTTATGTTTACAAGTCTAAACAGAGGTCTTTGTGTAAATTTTCAATGAGTTTTGAAGCAGGAGGTGTAGTACATTTTGTGAAAACAGGGGCAGGTGTTGAAAATTGACTCTGATCACCTCTGGTAATCACTACCAGTAAACAGCACAACTAATAGACAAGGTGTGCACAATTTATTTGCTGCTGCTGGTTGCATAGTATTATCTTTATGATTTAAAGCAACCAGTGAGTTGCTTCTACACATCTGTTTGGAATTCCTACCACCAAATACCCTCATACACTACGCAAGTTTTACTTCACAACCACCACAATTGCAATTTCGCATTACAGGAGCACGGCTACATTAGGATTTAGTACTGTACCAAGTGTAACAGGATAGGAAACAACTGTGTCTGTAATCCTGTGGCCCTAATCTAAACGCTGTTACAAAACATTTGTGTCTGTTATTATCAATCTCCGTTGTGCAGATAGTGTGTGCTTGTGCTCTATGGAATATGTGTCTGGAACAAAGAGGAAAATTTTAAAAATAAATAAATTAAAGTCATGCACAGCTGCGTGATGTGCACCAGGGCTGCAGAGTTGGAATTAAAATGTTCGATTCCGATTCCCAACCCACAAATTTTTTCGACTTCGACTCCTCAACACAATGTGAATGAGGAATGGCTGTCGACAGCCAAACAATGAAAATCATAGTGCACAGCAAGAATTATCCGTTTCAGAAAAAGTTTCATAGGAAATTGCACAATTCCAACACGCACGAATTACAATTTCTAAATGAGGAGTGCGATAATTGTTAAGTCACAGCTGTGACCAACACCAAGCAAATCAACCACAATGTATTGCATTAAGGAAAGTAGTTTTGTGTGTTGCAAATCTTCAGTCCTGCACACAAGTCGACAATTGAAACAAAAACAAAAACTATGTACCGCTGCTAAGATCAAAACTCAAGGTTACAAATTTGATCCCAATTGAAACCCCTCCACTACAAAACTGTTGAACAAACCCGATCATAAAAACCTCGCAACGTGCGATGTAAGCAATAATTCAATAGGACTTCCGGAGTCAGATAAAAAAATTCGACTGCAACTCTGGCTCCTAGAAATTCGTTTCGGACTCTAGCTCTGACACTGCAACCCTGATGCACCCCTGCATTAGACCATCAGCAGTAGGCTGCCATCTAATACCAAACAGCCACTGGCAAGCTTCAAATGAACTTGTTATTTGTCTGAAAACCATTCATACTTGTTTTCTGTACTCAGAAAAATAACAAGGCTTTTTTTTATGAAATCTTATTCAATTTCAACCCTTGGTTCTTAACTTTTCTCTACCACACTTCCGTTAGGCAATTGTCCTTTGTTTCAAGTCACCCATAACTTAAAAAAAGTAATTTGTAAGAAACAGTTTTCTGTTCACAAAGTTTGCATGTTGCAGAGCATGCAAGGGCTTACGCCCCCTGGGAATTTATTGACTCCCTCTGGGAATGCGTGCACTTTCTGTAAGAACCACTGATTTTAACAGTTGGAATTATACATCATTAACTATCTAAAAGTGTGAACTAGCAGCTAGGGTTTGATTTGGTCCGAGCATGAAACATGTTTGAAATGACTGACAAAAGTTAAGTCAACTAGGTCACAATTATGGCTAGTATGGATATAAACAATTTTTGCTATGTGGATGAGGGATATACGATACATTTGCATTTTAGTTAATTTCATGAGATTTGCATGTTGAAGGCACTGCAGAATTGCAGCATCTCTTATTTTCACGCTGGATTTCATTCTTAGGTAAGTTTTTTTTACTTTCCTTCAATATTTAGTTTTGCGTGCACAAGAAGTGTTTACTATGTGTCAATCACTGCACATAACTTTATGCACCATGTAAAATTAGACATCAATTTGTTTTTGTATGGGTAGCACTGCAAACAACAAAAACTTGAAGGTATGTGCCAGGAGTAGCCATAGATCCAGAGTCAATTTGGGCAGGATTCTGCGCTCTTTCGGACCCAGAGTCACGTTTGATTTTCAGCAGTAGCAGGAGTTTGCTTGATTTTGAATGCCACTGCATAAGTGAAAACACTTCCGAAATTCGGTTGCATCGATAGTTGACGGAGTTTGACCAGGAGTCTGATCCTCAAATTTGAAAGAGAAAAGTAATAGGATATACCAAAACAAGGAAATTCTCAAACACAGGGTTACGAATTTTCATTTTTTCCTTAAATTTGATACAGACTGACCTAACTTTGGACCCGGATCTGGATCCAGAGACCGAAATATGACTCTGACCACCTTTGCTATGTGTGCTCACAGTGCTGGTATCGCTGTAGAAAAGGATTGGAAGGGTTTTGGCCCTTAAGCAAGCACAGCCAACCTGGAGATGTGGTTTCTACAGTGCCAGGCTGGCAAGGGCAGAGGCAGTGTTGGTTATGTCCTCTAGCAGTATTAGGTATAAGTATCTTACTTTTTAGATAGAAGTATTAGGTAGAAGTATCTTACTTCAAAACTCATTGGTAGGCAGTGATTTTTACTGTGTGTACTGGTTTTCATATGATAAGAGGCTACAAATTCTCTCTTGGGTGATTCCATGCAAAAGTCCACAATGGACTGTTTTTCCAAACTAGGTTTAGACATATTTCATTCATAAATCTTAAAACTATAGGCTCTGAAGTTTTTCTTTTTGTATGTGGAACACATGCTACGCACAGCATCACCTAGTGGTGACATGTGGAGAATAGTGGAGGGTGAATAAATGTTAATATGTGTCAAATATACACACTTTGTTTCTAAATTATTCTGATGTTGGAAAAACTTTTTCACAATTACAGTTTGGTGCATCATGGAGTGCAAGAGATGTGTTGCGTTCTAGAATGCTTGAAATTTCTATTTTGTATGTTATCTCCGAAACATTACAGCTTTTTTTGGCAAATATTTATGTCACACACGTCACATTCATTTGTGTTAAGTTTTTTTGAAAAAGTTTTACAAGGTACTTTTTAACTATATTTCAAATTATGTTTAATTTACCTCTACTGAACACATTTATCCCATGAATGATTTTCTTACTATTTAGATTTGACATAAAAACTAAAGTAAATTGGTCATGCACGTCACATTCTGTGATGTGATGTGTGTGACACGATCTTAATGTTATGTATAAGAGCACAATTTCAAATGAATTGATTTAGTTTTGTGAGCAAAGTACATGCAGTATGCAGAAAACAGTTTACATTGCTTTCTTGTTACATTCCTGTGTATAACTAGCTTGTCCTTGCATATATTAACAAAGGATCGCTTATTGATCAGACACTTGGCCAACAAAATCTAACAAAATAATAGAGCAACAACTCCTTTATGCCGGCTTACTATATTAGCCAGTGTTTTTCAACCTTTTTGCTGCAAGGGAGCCTTCCGCAAATATTCGCGTTGCCCATGGAACCCTATGCAATGATCTAAGTGTCTATTCTACTTTCTCTAATAAATCTTTGAAACAGCAGTATTGGTACAAGAAGAGAGCTGTGGATGGGAATTTCATCCCAGGCAATAGTGGTCAGTTTCAATGGAACTACTGGCAGCCACTTATGGAATCCCGATTGAAAAACACTGATCTAAGCTTTAATTGCACTGCACATTTTAGTTTCCAGATGGAAGTTTTAAGCCAAATGCAAAATAAACAATAAAGCAACCAACAAAGCAACAACACAATTACACCTGACTAGTCAGTAAGAAAATTGATAGCAGGCGCAAGCTGACAAGAAGATTTACCAGCCACATGAAATTTGCAGATTTGCTTTGGTTTTATTATGGATTTAGTAATGAAATTAGTTTTCGTAAAGGTTTAACAGAAACATGATAATTGCTTTTGTTTTCTAATGTTTTTTCCAAGTGAGTGCCTGGATCTGCTGTTTCAAGAAAATGTAAACATTTTGTGAAGCATATCTGTTTCAAATTTTTTTCGATTGCCTGCTTTTGCTTTTTCTTCATTTTTTGTTATTTTGTGACTTGCAATTCATCTTTGCTCATTTCAAATTTTTCTTTTCTCAATGTCAGCTGTTTTGCTTACAAGTGCTTTTGCTCTTCCATGTACTAAGCTTTAAATTCATGACTAATTCCTGCTTCATTTTCCTCCTTGCTTTTTTCCCTCTTTTTCTTTAAGCACAATGCTTAGCAACTTTGCCTATTCTGCAAAAATTCACTGAACACTGTTGGTTAAAGTAATCACATGGCATGTTTGGAATGCATGACCTGCCTAGTTGAGTTTTATGACATCTGTAACAGCTCAGTCTGATGAGCAAGTTTTGACATAGTTTCAGTGGTGGCATGCTGCTGTTAGTGGCTTCTTGGCTGCCCTGCGTAAGCTGTTGTTTTGCAGTGAACTGTTCTCAGCATTGAAAAGAATGCTGTTGATGCTCTTGTTGGCTTAAGATGTGGATCACTTGGTCATTCAAATCAGTTTTCAACATGGGTAAGTTGATGGATGTTGTGTTCATGAAAACATTGCTAATGCGTAACAGAAGTAACATTGCTAATAGATGACGAAGTAACATTGCTAATTCGTTCTATGGTTATTTGCTAAGTTTAGACATTCTTTTGTTTTCAGTCTGGTTGTTCTTCATAAAAAATGTGTTGCAGAGCAGTAAATTAAAAAATGCATGATTATCTTCACATATGCTTGTGCTGTGCATATGTGCATGCAGTGATGGCTCGTGACTGTGATTCGTTGGGGTGTTGGATCTTCTAACCAAACTTTCTTATAAAGACAAAACTGTATCACGTTTTCCATAATGGTGTGGACTGTTATGATGCATGACATCTCCCTCCCTACGAACTGATTGTGAGACTTCTGTATCTTGCTATGCTGCAATGACATGCTATGGGGTAAATGACTGCTGAGGCACTGGTATCTTTCAAGTTAAATGCACATATATAAACAAGTGGAAGTAACAACATTCATGTCATTAATTGCTCATCTAATGCAGTCTACACTTGTGTCACACGCCTAACATTGCATTCACAGTCATTCAGTGAATAAACAAGTATGCTTTGCAACATACCGGTGGTCGTAAAATAAAGTAACAATTTAACATCTGTGAATGCCACAGTCACAAATGTGCAATGACTTAATTGGGATTAGAGACAACCATGGCTGCAGATCATATCACACATCTGCATCAGGCAAGGGGTGCCAGTATCACTTTGTACATGCAACTGTTATTAATGCAAAACACTCAACATTCTTTATTGGAAGTCACTCACTTGCACAATGATGCTGCGATCAGTTTCCATTTTCATGAAATAATTTTCAAAGATTAGGTGCAAGTAGCCATTGTCAACGATTTGCTGAAATATTGAGTGTGACTAATTGCTTCAAAATTAAATCGTAGGGTAGAATCTCAGTCATACTTAATTTTTGGTCAAATGCCAACTTAATTTTTGGTCATATGTTTTTTGGTCAAATGCCACACTTGATGCCAACTTAATTTTTGGTCAAATGCCAACTTAATTTTTGGTCAAATGCCACCACTTAATTTTTGGTCAAATGCCACACAAATGAAATCATAGGGTAGAATCTAAGTCATACTTTAAAGTCGTACTTAAAATTTGGTAATAATCGTATTTTCCAGAAGCTGACTTGAAATTGAGCTCCAGCATAGATTTATGCCTGACTTAACTGCTTTCAATTCTGACTCAAGTCACAACCGCAAGCCTTCTCCAAAATGATATTCTCAACCTACAGTGTTTCTTATTTCAGGCTGAGAAAGGGTGAAGTCAAACATGTGCTCACGGTGCATTCTGAATAACAGCTTTAAAACCAACTGCTCTGGATAAGAATGCACAAAACATAAAAGCACTAGTGTGTCCACTATACTACCAAAATCACCTTACATTCAAAATCTAGACAAACTCCACATGTAACATTAGGGCTCTCTACCAATCAAACTCAAAGTCCTCTATACTACAAATGAAACTCAAAGTCACCTTACATTGAAAATCTAGACAATCTCCACATGCAACATCACCCCAGAGGGCGATTCCACATGTGACGTATGTGACATTTTGACAATTTTGTGAAGATAATTCAATATAAGTTTTGTTTGGTGCATCTCTGAAATTTTGTTTTGGTATCAGTGGGAAAGTTGTTCGTTTGTTTGAAAAACAAATTTTTTTTTCTGCAAACGCAAATTTTCTGCAAAAATTTTAGTTTCTGCAACGTGAGATTTTCATACACATTTTTTGGAAGTTACTTTTTACCTACAATGACATATCACAAGAATTCTGTGAAGTAGGGCCACTTCACTTGAAAAACATATGTACTATTACCATAGAGGTTACACTAGTTTCATATAAAATCTAGAAATTGTAACTACTGCACAGCTAAGACAATAATTAAAGTAAGTTCGTGATGTGTGTGACATCAAAATGTGACATGTGTGACAGAGTCTACTTTTGCTAGGTACATTGCATTGCATAGTATTAGTAAAGATCGGTCAAAGGTCTAATCATGCCACTTCTGATTCATTTCAAACCTGTTGCTAGGCCAATTAACCTTCTCATGCACCTTTTCAGACATTAGTGACTTGGAACCTTTCTGCAAACAAAATTTTGTGCCTCAATCACACCAGAGTAGTTATTCTTGCAACTGCATCGCATGTGCAAGCAAATACTAAAAATAATTGAAGGCATTTATTAGTTTCTTTAATTAGAAAATGACAGGTGGACTTTAAGTAAAAATAGAAAGGGTAGCTTATATTTAGTGTGAGCAATATAACCCAGAAATTGTTCCACAGTGAAGATTAGTCATTTGCAAGAAGTGACATGCTGCAATTTTTTGTGGTGCCAACTATTGACTTTGTTCTTACAAGACTTTTTGCAAAATAATAATGCCCACTGTTATTGCAGAAAACACGTCTCCTGAATACATGCTTGTGATAGTGTCTATTTTGCCTCATGAGGCAAAAGCTGAGTTATTTGCTTTTTGTTAAACATGAATGATAAAAGTGGTCATAGGACAAGTATGATATGCAAAGAGAGTTAAGGTTTACAGTTCAAAGGTTAGCCTAGCTTATATGTTAAAATTTTACCTGAGCGTTACTGACTAATCATACTTTGGAAAAAATTGCTTCATGAGCAAAATGCATTTTTGCAATTTCCTTTTCTGCTTGCAAGATTTAATATATAAAAAGCTTTGGACATATTTCACAACTTATGCACCAAAACTGTTTGTGGTGATCAGACACAAAAAGCATTCTTGCTTTTCAAGTCATTTTTGAACACATTTTAAATGCTTATAAGTCTTTGTCATCTTTTTATAAGACTATTTTGAGGTCCTTCTTCACATTTTACAAAAATGTTTCAAGTCTGGACACGTTTTCATTTTTGACTATTAGTGCACCCATAAACAAAGCTGTCACTGTGACATTCACACATTTTTAGGTGAAACAATTTTGAAAAAAATTTGGACTGGCACCATGGCATAGACACTAGCCTAATTTTGATAAATGCAACATTTTCCATTAAGACAACAAGAAAAAATGCCTTGCAAATATTTTTTGGTAGTACCAAACAACGGTATCCTGTTTTTGCCTTGAAAAGACTAAAACATCATAATGAAGTGATGTTGCTGACCTCTGCGAATTATGCAACCACGTTTTGTTTGCCAATTGCTTGTCAGAGTCAAGGATTAAAGTGGCTATTAATTTTTTGTAACCCTGAAGACTAACCGTAAACCCCAACCCTAAGCCCTCAACACTTAACTGTTCAACACTAAATCCTAAGCTTAACCTAAAACAATAACCCTTAACCTTAACTCTTACCTTAATCCATGGGTGTCCAAACTATGGCCTGCATGCCAAATGCGGCCCACAAACCCATTTCATCTTGCCTGCAAGCCATTTTGTCAAATGATGAAAGAATAATACATTAACAAAAAATTTGTTGATTTGGTGGAATGCAACCTTTACTTAAACAATGACATTATGTAAGGCATCCATCCCTTGGACTATAATGTAATACTAATAGTGTATGTGGCCCACGAACAAAATAGTTTGGAGACCCCTGTCTTAATCTGAAACCCAAACCAAAATTCCAAACCAGTGGCTACTTTTTGAAATTTTTCAGGATGTACAATAATAGCAGCTCCAAAATTTTCAACATACAATCTTGTGTGAGAACCAAAGTTTCACAAACCCTCATTTCTTGAAATAAGGTGAAAGCACTGTTGGAGCTATGTTGGCTCGATTGAACACAATTGCTTGAAGTGGTTATATGACCATTTTGGAACGCATGACCTGGTTAGTTAAAAGTGAAGTCTGTAATAACTTAGTATGACATGCATGGATGAGTATTGTCATTCTTTTGGTGCTGGTAAGCTGTTAGCGGCATCTTGTCCACATTGTGTGAACTGTTAGCTAAATTCTAAACATAGCCATTGCCTCTGCTAATTTTACTTGCCTGGTAACCACTTCAACCAATCATGTTCAGCTAAAGGAAAATAAGCCCAGCACATGCTACAGCTTTTGCCTCATGAAGCAAAACAAACAATACCATGAGACATTCATGTTGCTTGACAGTTCTGTTTAATGCAATTCAAACATGCAAAAGTTGTTTTTCTGTCAAAGGAAACAAACAAGAAAGTGGGTAAAGGTCTGCCAGCAGTGACGAGGTTGGTTCGAAGAAAATTCTGAGTTTGTCACTCAAGCAGCACTGTCGTGGTAATCAAGGGGGCATGTCTATGTTTACTGTGCAAATCATTTTCAGTTCAGCTCTCAACACTGGTGCCCTTCGTTTTGGTTGTAGTGGTTGCACTTTTCATGGGACAGGTTTTTCTTTACTTTTTTCAAGTTTCTGAACTTTTCTTAAGGGTTTGGGTTCAGAGTTGCTTTTAGGGTTTACTACATTTTTGCTAAGTGTAGTGCAGTCAATTGCACACTCATTGTGCGTTATTGCCATGTTACAGGCAATGGACAAATAAGTCTTCAAAAATGAAGGTCCATTGTTGGACCTATAGCCAACAAACAACTTCAAGTAGACTAGCCTGTCATAAAATTTATTTTTATAAGTTGGTTTAACTTCAGTTCAGGCACTGACAGGTGGGCATCTGAATGCAGTTAGTGCACTGCCAAAAATGAATGACTTCAAATATTGATTGCAGTACATTTCTAACCACCGCTCACCTTATACTTCATCATTGGATGAACATCATATAACTCTACTGTTACACAAAGTTGCAACCTTACAACAATGCTCAAGCCAATGCTACAATTCTGAAAGAGACACAATTGATGGCTGTCTACAATAACCTCCTTTTTTAGTGCTGCATCATTGCATAATCCTGTGTACCAAGACTATTGAAATGTCATAGGTTAAGCTACATTACCGAATGCGGACAACAGCAATTAATCACACACAAGACACAAGCAAACAACACAACATGGGCTAGCTCACCACAAATGGTCATATTGTTTAGCTGTCGGCTACAGAGTCTGTATTCTGTATGGCAGACTAGATCCTTGAACATATCGCAAAATCACATGTATAACCAAAACGTTGTAGGCAGATGCAGAAGTAGGCACTCGATGTTGCATGTCCGAACCAAATAATGTTACACCTTGCAGACACGTAAGAGATCCAAAAACAGACTTCTTAACATTAGGAAAACACACTAATGCTGTTTGAGTAACGTCCATGTTTCAAGAAACTCCATAAAACTTTCCAAGAAAAATCAAAATTAATAATGAGTTGAACTTTGCAAAAAATGAGAAAAAATCAATTTCCTCCTTCGATGCGCCAACGAACAAGAATCTTTCACTCAGGGTTGCCAGATATTTTCCATAGCTCATGGCCAAAGTTTTGATAAAAAATGGCCGAAATGCCTTATTTTTAAAAAATTTCTGGCCCAAAATACATAAGCTTATGGATTAATAAAGATGGGGTATATATACATTTAATATCCGATTACTTGAAAAGCCTAATGCATTTTAGTCACTTAAAAGCATTAAAGTTTCTGTATGCTTTCGAGAATCAGTCGACTGCCATCTGCTTTCATCTTTTTGCGATTATTCCAACTTGCACATACCTCTATTCAAGTATGTACTTTCCACGATGGGTGTAAGCAAGGAATCAATCAGCAAATTTTTAATAGGAAATCGACTTCACATAAAATTATGCATCCTCAGTCCTGAAAATTATAAGCAAAGCTTGCAGGTGATAAGTTGAAAGGCTGAAGTAACAGCAGAGAAAAAAACAAGACTACAATCAAAGTTTCGTAATACAAGCTCATAAATCATAACATCTTAACAAACTGACTGACAACAAGAATACCAGAGGCGACAAAATAACTGACTCATGAAATAAGTGTTTACTTAAAAATTAAAAAGACATTTACTCAAATACATAAATAACTGAAACATCCAACTAGTTGATGCTAGTGGCTGAAAAAATTCTCCAACTAAAAACTAACTGTAAGTGACATGACTAACAATGGTAGAGAAAAATGGTAAGCCGTGTGCGGGCAGTAAGTCTCTGGGGTACGCATTTAAACCTGCCACGAGTTCGCTTTAAACGCTGCAGTGGGAGTAAGCTGTGTTGAGAGAAAATCTAGCACACAAAGCGGAAGACAATATTGGATTGAATCAAACAACATAAAGCATCATAATAATTATTTCACATGGGGGAGGATCATGTTCTGAATGTTTATTTGCACGTCAATTAGGTAATACTATTTATTTTCACAGATATCCAGAGAGTGACAATTTGGTTGTTCAACAAAAGTAACGGCGTATGCTTCATGCAGAGGTGGCTTGTTTATAGTGCTGTGGTTTTCTGAATAGTGCCACGACAAGGCCATCTGGTCCTTGTCACTGTCGGTTTTACAATCTTGTTTGTTCCAATTACTGCGATGCGCTGACCATCTTTTGGAAAATTTGTTGCTAGTTTGACCAACATACTGTTCATGACATATCACACAAGTCGCGACGTAAATGCCAAAATCTG
>Ga0210059_1002949_pt1 | contig 26969 bp, 17 predicted proteins | sample Ectturendosymbi2_FD_188042 | JGI IMG/M metagenome (GOLD analysis project Ga0210059, IMG submission 188042) | Ecteinascidia turbinata endosymbiont from Florida, USA - Sample 2 (SPAdes) (version 2) | ecosystem: Host-associated > Tunicates > Ascidians > Unclassified | place: Key West, Florida... | reverse complement strand
CTTTTCCGACCTGTTTTGGTGGATTCCTAACTGTAAATGCAACTGTTGGAAGTTTAATAAACTATTTCTTTGTAATATTCAAAGTCTCGAGACCGAGACTCGCAAAAATAGGTCTTGAGACTCCATCTTCTATTAGTGCTTCTATTATCAAATTGGACACACACAAAACCTTTCATGGTGTTGCACCCTAAAAACTAGCAACATGAAAAAATCCTTTGTCACTTAACTGCGAAACCTTGAAAATACCAACTATGTCAGATGGAAGTGGTTGTTTGAAGCAATGTGTAACACATTTATACATTTGCACAACAAAAAAAATTTATTACATCCTAATTGTACCAAAATTACATGCTATTGTACAAACATTCCACCTAAACTATGACTTTACTAGAAAAATGGCAATGTAGCCTACTATCCCTCACCCCTTCCATGTAGGAACAGTCACTGAGTCAGTGGTACTGTCAGGCCTGTCAGAGATACTTTTTGTAGCTCTAAGCTTATGGCCAAAATGTTTATGAAAAGGCAGTGGCTATAGATCTGTCATTGGATTTACATTTTTTGAAACCTATTCATCCACTGTTTTTAAAGTGATAGTAACACATGACGAATGTGCAGTAGACTGCAATACACTTGTTGGTAGAAACGTACTGAACCTAAACCCTAAACATAGCGTTAACCTAAATTGGACCTGAACACAAGTTCAAGTTGAAAAACTTTTGAAGAAAGTAAAGAAAAAGCAGTTCAATGAAAAGTTAAAGTGCAACCACTAATACTACAACGAAAGGTGCCATGGTGAGAGCCGAAGTAATAATCACTCTCACAGTAGACATACATAGAATAGATGTGTCTGCTCGACTACTGCACTACGATGGTGCTGCTAGAGTGACACATTTAGCGTTTTATTCAAACTGTGGCACCCCTGGTGGACATTTAGACACTTCCTAGAAAAAGTCTTTAAATCTGACCGATATGTGTTAAAATTTTGAAACTAACTTTCCACTGCTAGAATCTCTTGAATTTTTGCTCCAAATATAGGAACAAGAAATGAAATCCATCACCTGCAAGTGCATTAACGTGATGACCAATCACATGCTGAAAACCATTTTAAGTCCACATATTATGCCTATATGGAATGGACGAAAGGGTAGGAACCCTTGGGAGCAAACACCGAGTCATATGACAGGTTCAAAAACTCTTGTACGAAATCTACTGACTGCAAAGACTAAAATCATTACTACTGTACCCACTTCAAACAAACAATACCAACCACAGGTTGAAGTACTGTGGGCTACTGTACTATGTACTATACTGTTAGTGTTACTGTAAGAGTGATGAGATACACTACCTAGTACTTCCAACAGTAAAATCTGACCACCAATGCAAATTGCTTCTGCTATTATAATTTTCAGTCACACAAATGAATACAGTAGTCTTCAGATACAAGTGTACAGTAGCAGCTACCAATTGCACTAGCATGGGCTGACTGAAACACTAGTGTATTATCTACTGTACTGACTGCAAGAGCAAATTACGCACTTAAAATCTACAGCAAATTACGCACTTAAAATCAAACTCAACCTTTGGGAAACTGCGTCAAACCAAAACGCTAGTAATTAATCACTGTATTCACGCAGCAGGTTGCAACAGCGACATTTTTATTTCTAAGCAGTTTCGAAATCCAGTTGCTGTACTGCACGGCACTTTTGTACTGTATGCAAAAAGTATAGCAGATAAATGTATTGAAAAGACACTTATGATTTTGAATGTAGTTTCTTATGTTTGTGATTTGTCAAATAAAAGTTGCATGGTGCATCGCTGTTAAAAGTGTCATGGAAAAAAAGCTTTAATTTACAACTTGGAACAAATGGAAGTTTTCAAGAAGATGATGATGTGTTCAAACAATGGGAATCAACTGACAGAACCAGACTGAACACACACTTCCGGTAGATGAGTTTATTGAACTGGCTGCTTCCAAAATTGATCATCTCACTGCTCTTTATATTTCCAAAAGTCATGCCCAATATTTTAAATTCAGAAAAAACAACCTTCCAGCAAACACAGCGATTGTTTTAGCAAGTTTTGCAGAAAAATACTGTTTTGTACTTCAAGATGAGGTCCAAGAGTATCACTGGAATAAACAGCAGTACACTCTCCATCTGGTTGTGATGTATATTAAATTTTCGTGGTTTATCAAGATCCACTTGAGACATGGTCATTGCAGCTTTTCGAGCATCCAGAAAATTCAGAATGATTTTCTATAATTTCTGTTATTATTTTTGAGGTCAATATCATTGATGAACAGAAACAAACATAATTGGCAACAATTTTTTTGTTTTTTACAAGTTTCCATTGCCCTAAACTGTTTTACTGCTCCCCATGCCCCACCGCTTCTCCAGCGTCGCTAAATATACATGTTGTGTCAACAAACTTCTAAACGTTGGCTACAAACTTAAACATGACGTCATATTGTGACGTCACAAACAGGTTATATCCAGTAACAATGACCACCATACGCCACTGCTCAATACTACAATTTGGTAGGGGGGCATCCAATGAAGCAGACGCCCCGGGCATCACCAGACCTCTGCACGCCACTGGTTGCAACGCACTAATGTGTGAGCATATCAATTCAGTGTTCGTATTCAGCATTCACCAGCTGAGTTCATTTCCGTTCATTAAACGCGTTTCTTCTTAAGTTGTTCTTGCATAATGTACCTCTAGCGTGGATCTACCCCATTTCGTTTATTATCAGAGGTGTTAGCATAGGGCGTTATTTTAACACTAGGTACGGAAAAGTATGGAAGATGGAATGGAAGATTTGAGGTATGGAATGGAATTGTATGGAAGATTTACATCCCATTCCATTCTTTGCCCTGGCCAGGGATCTATGCTGTACGTGCGCGGCGCACACCCAGGGGTGTAGTGGGGTGGGAACGGCGTTCCCACACCTTTTTGCACTAGTAACGTTACTTGAAGATTTAGATTTTTAATTTCAATTCTCTACAGTATGTGCAGCAACTGGAGCAGCACAAATGAATAAATGAGAAGTTATCTCATGTATAGCACCGTAGCACTAAAGTGAAACAGGAAGATCAAGTGTGGAAATTCTTGTAAGCGAATCAGTCTTCCTTTATTTTTGGTGTAGGAACGGCGTTCCCACACCTCTTTTTTTAGCAATACACCCCTGATCGTGTGACACCTGTGCTAAATATCACGAGTTACTCCAAAGCACTTATGCGTATTGTGGGGATGTTTGCAAACTATGCTTAGTGGATCCTCGACTGTTCGGAAAAGGTAAAGCCCGCGTTGATGCGAAACAGTTTTTGCTCGGTGATGTGGCTACCGTTTGTGCTCGAAATAGACGGGTCTGAAACGCTACATCCGGTAAGCTACGTTGAATCAACGAAATCGTCCAATCGCCTTTTCTCACTGAAATGCTGAACAAGCACAAGCTTCGACATACAAGTGTGGAGAAGAGGTTGCTGCGATGAATGTGAAATCTGGCAAATACTCGACCCACTGCCTGTAAGGGCACCATTTCGCTATTGAGACGGACCAGAGGTCAGCTTTGTTGATGTTCAATAAGAAAATTCATGGCAAAGTATTAAAGGACGACGTGTTACATTGGCGCATGGAACTCAAGTGAGTTCGATTTACTGTACAATATCGTGCTAGAAAATAGAATTCATCTCCGGATTCTTTGTCTTGGGTTTGTTTATTGCTCTGGTCAGCAACACGGCTTGCCTTGGAGACGCGTATAATGAACAAGCTGGACCGGGAAAGGGTGGTACCTGATGCGCTCCATTCAGTCGATTGACTGTTGTGCGCTGCAACAAGCCAAACGCAGCAGAATCGGTTGTTTTATAATGAATTATATGCTTCGTATTGGGATTATATACACCTTGGTCAGCACTAAGGCGTCTTCCTGTGGAGACGCACAAAACTAATACACTGTAAGAGGATGAGCTCCATTCAGTCAATTCGCTTCTTGCACTGCAATACGCCTGACTTCGCATGATCGGTTGTTACCAGGGGTGTAGCGCTAAAAAAAGAGGTGTGGGAACGCCGTTTCCACAAAAGAGGCTTTTCCACACCTTTTCAAAAAGTGGTGTGAGAACGCCATGCTAAAAAAGAGGTGTGGGAATGCCGTTCCCACACCAAACAAAAAAAGCTGAACCAAATAGTTCGAATAAAGTGAGCATTCGCCTACAAGAATTTCCACACTGGATCTTTTGTTTCACTGTGTAAACTATTCACTAGCAGTGCAAATCTGCGTGTCGCTAGCCCAGTTGTGAGATTGCGTTTTAATGTAATCTTTTGGATCCCGCATCTTCAAGTAACGTTGCTAGTGCAAAGAGGTGTGGGAACGCCGTTCCCACCCCACTACACCCCTGCACACGATGGGTTTGGATTACTCCTTTCAGTATACGACATCCCATCAAGTTAATGGTACGCCCAAACCGTATAAATATTTACGTGCGTTAAGAGGGACGTTGCATTTCTTAACTGCGTTCGGAAATGTTTTTCGATTCTCGTGTTCCTCGCGCGTTTCCTCGAATTACTGTCACATCGTGCAGCCGAACAAAGGTGCTTTTGCACCCGCAATTGGAAATTATCTCTTGAATGTCGCATTGAAATTTTATACCAAACGTTCTCCGAGACGCTCTGTACACTTGGAAGTGGATACGCATCAAGATATCAGAACACAGTCCCGCTGGCATATTTACAAAATGTAACCTTATTCGCTGAATAACAGGTTTTCAACCAATCACAGTGCGGATAACGTTCCAGATCATTGATGAAACCTGTCCAGCCACGCCCACCTAGCAACGAGTTACTTGTGTGAAGCAGCAGCGGGCATTTGAGAAGGGCTTTCACCGTGCGGATGACTTGTATGCAGCTGGATTGGTGCATCATACCCAGTACCACCAAATTTTACCCACTGGGCGGCACTTAAACTTTGCACTGCACTTCAAAACTTTTATGAATTTCTGGTTAAACCTGGAAACCTTTGTACGTGTGCTACTCCAGAAGTCACGTATTCCTTCAAACATACACCGACACTTTGACATTACATATTTAGTAATGGAACAAAGACCATTGTCTGTCTTCAAGAAAGGGGCCGCACTAAGATTCTGACCGTTTGATTGTGCAGGAATAGTCGGTAGCAACCTGCATTTGCTTCAGCCCTCGAGCGTAAGATGTCTCGCAAGCAGCTAAAACAAATAAGCACTAGTCCTTCTTGTTGAAAGGTACCACGAAAAACTTGTACAAGCAGTCTGTAAGGGCAAATATTGCAGAGTAATACTTGTTTCCAGACTGCTACTACAATTAAAACTAGGCATCACTCATTCCCAGTGATGTCTCTGGGCTTACATGCATCACCTTTGAAAAAGCGTGTTTTCACTGTATTCGAATATAGCCTACTATACATATACAAGCCCAAATTTAGCAGACGCTAACAAGGCAGGCGTTTTCAAGCATACATTGGCATGCAAAGGCACAGAATGGAATAGTGTTTTCTACTGCAGGCGAGCACTGAGAAAAAGTACATAATGCCTGGGTTTTTCTTTATGTCATATAGACCAAAATTATTTTGAAATGACCAAAAAAATTTTCGTCATATAGGGTAATGAACATTGTTACAGCGAGTTTTAATACAACTATGAGACAAATGACCAAAATGTCTCAGAAAAAAAACAGAGCCTCTTAGCAGTGGTGTATTTAGAGGTTTGAACCAAGGGACAAAACTTAGCAAAATGCTAAAACACACGGCCATATTATCATTTTTAGTGGCTATGGCCGTGTGTTTTAGCATTTTGCTGGTTCAGCGCTATGTTTGATGCGAGATTTATTTTTCGCCTTCGTCCAGCTTTTATGCAGCTTGGCGGTCTGCCTTTAGCTACTGGTGCACACCCTCTGGGTTGATGTGCTCTTCGTCAGGAAAGGGCTGTTGGCTGGCACCTAATCTTACGTCCGACGTTCTTGTACACTACGGACGTTTGTCCAAAGGCATGCAATGTCGATCAAATTTGGGCGCCTGAGTGCATAGCAGAAAGGGTGAAATTTGCCTTTTGCAGTGCTTCCATTGTTTCCCGTGAATGCAGCATTGGCTCCATTTTCGCCTTTGGCGTTGAGCAGAAGTTTTCCAGCTGTTGCTTGTTTTCCTGATAATAATCTGGGACTTCATTTTGTGTATTATCGTCATTTCTGTCTTAATTTTCAGTCTCATGTTCTCTTGCAGGCCCACTGACGGATGCTTCATCCGTATTATCGCAAAGTAAAGTGGTTGAGCACGTGAAATCATTGCTTGTGTTGTCAATGGGGCTGTTTGCATTAGCAAAGAAGCTTAGGGATGGAGCTTTTTCAAGCCCAACTGCAAAGATCGCGTATCTTCTTTCCTCGGGCGAGCCTTGGTACAACAGGTCACTCTGTACGTGATTATGGATTAAAACACTTTTCAAGTGCTTTCACATATTACCTGTTGCACCTGAGTGGCAAGAGCAAGTACCACGTTCTGTGTTGACGCTATAAACGACGTCAATACTGGACTCGCTTTGAACTGCAAACTCACTGTCTGTTTAGTTATGCATGATTCTCCCAAGGGTGGAGGTTCAAAAGACACGCATCTCCGTCGATTGAGCACCACATTTAAAATCCAATGAACAAGCCCACTGTGTTGTGGGTGTCCACGTAGGCCTTAGTCTATATGTTTGTCACATCGATAGCCTGTTTCAGATGCAAATAGGAGATCAACCAGTGTAGACATGAGAAAGGTTTATGCATGCGGATTTCGGCCAGTTAAAAGCACGATGCACATAAGCAAAATTCGCTGAAGTTCATGGTAAAAGTTTGCGCCAATTAAAGAAAATGTTAATCGCGGTGCACTGCGTTGACCGGCCTCAGGTTTGTTCCTTCAGTAACAGTGATTTCATAACTCAACCCTAGTTTTCTGCAAAATTTTGTTAGCATGTACATTTAGTTACAACATCTCGAAATAAATCGTCGTTAATGAAATGAAAACCCAATTCCTTTTGTTAAGCTCGTTCAAAAATTTTGAGTTGCAAACTACGAGCCTAATATAGGTATTTGCGGGAAATTATTTAATAATTTATAATTAATTTACACAATTTCCAAGTGCTGCGTTGTGAATTGAATGTGAATTTTCAGAGCATTTACCCCCCCTGCACAAACACGAAACCACCAATTGAAAAATTTCTGGGTTCTGCCGAACTTCTGTCGGCAAGCGGAACTAAAGAGATAATAACTATGACATTTTCTTGTGAAGGCCATTCGGCCTCGGGATGTGCCACAACGTCTGCGGTGGATAGGGGAAACGCTCTTGGGTCCAAGCAAGAATATTAGAGATTAATCCCAAAGCTGTGTATGTGCCATGTGCAAATCAGACTTTAAACTTGGTTGTGGTTGACAGTGCTAAGTCATCGACTGATGCCCTGACATTTTTTGGAGTTTTGACAAGATTGTACGTATTGTTTTCTTCATTGGTACAGCATTGGAGCATTCTGAAAAAACATGCAGAGTTGTCTGTTAAGTCCCAATCAGACACTCGGTGGAAGACCCGTATTAACTGCATCAGGCCACTTCGTTATTATTTGAAAGATGCTTCGGCGGCATTGCAAGATCTAGAAGATTTCTGCGTGGAAAAGGGTGATGGAAAAACTGCCTCTGAGAGTAAATCATTGATTGCACAACTGTCATCATGGAGATTTCTTTTGTCAATATTGATTTGGCATGATGTTCTCTTCCAAGTTAACAAAACAAGTAAGATTCTTCAATCGTATGGTGTCTGACTTCACATAATGGAAACTGAGATTAAAGCCACTGAAACATTTTTGCAAAATTATAATGAAAATGGCTACAGCAATGCTGTAAAATCTGCTCTTCCAATAGACGAATTGGACATAGACCCTGTTTTCCCTCAACAAAGAACTGGAAAGAAAAAATGTTTGATAACGAGAGTGAAAATGCATTTGACCAAGTTAGTCCAGAAAGAGATTAAAACCAACCTTTTTTTGCAACTTGTTGACCATGCTCTCATGTCAATACAAGATGGTTTCAAACTAACGCATGGTGTTGCAGCTGTATTTTCTTTTCACACGAGATTAACTTTTACAAGTCCATGCCGTCTCACAAGATGTCAGAAATTTGAGGAAAAACTATGTGATGTTGATCCTGGTGAAATGGCAATGAACTGATAACGGTTTGCTTTTATTTTGTAAAAAGACGACAAATTGATCACGACCCATGATTTTATGAACTATCTTCTCAAGACACGTCTTGGTGAAGTTTATTCAAACGTATTTATTGCACTTCGGGTGTGCTAATCTGCACCGTTACTGTTGCCAACGCCGAAAGGAGTTTCAACAAGCTGAAGCTGACAAAAACCTTCAAAAGATCTGCTATGACAGATAGCAGACTATCCTCATTGACCATATTGTCAATCGATGCTTCATGTGTGCGCTCTCTAGATTTAGAAGACGTCATAAAAGCTTTTTCACACCAATAGACCCGTTCTAACCCGTTTTGATACTTACTACCAGAAGTTCCCGCTTATTAAGCCTACCTCGGGACCGGACGATTTTGGGCTTATTAAGCGGGCGGGCCTATTAACTGAAGACAAATTTTTTGCCACATTCTTCCGCATAAACGAATATGGCCGACTGTGCTATCGCTAAACGTTGCTAAATTTATTAACACTCAACGCAACAGACACCAGGTTTTTCTTTAAGGAAAATGTTAGGTACCCGGTATGGACCTATAAGGACCCGATTTCTCTGATTCTAGGGACCGGATATTCTCTCATTCTAGGGACTCGAATCGGCTCCCTAAAACACCTTTAAAAAAAACTGGCCGATACGGTAAAACTATATTAATTTCCGTGTAATAACATCAAAAATAAGTTGCCTCATTGGTTATCGGTGGCGCAGAAACTGGCAAACACAGAAATGGTCGCCATTTTGAAAGTAAATTCTATAGAGCACCAGTTGTCTTGCCTAGCGATTACAGCACAAATAAACGGTCTGTGACGAAACAGCTGAATTATGAACTAGGTTAGCAGCATAACGAAGTGTGAAACCATCGAAAGCAAGGCAAAGAAGTGTGAGTTGCGATTACGACGCTTTTTCACCAAATTTTAAGCAAATGTGTTCGAAAATTGGGCTTATGAAACGGTGTTTGAGTTTATAAAGCGGTTTGTTTATGACAGGATTAAATGGAGTAATTCCGGACCGGACGTTGTTGGGCTTATTAACCGTGGACTTAATAAGTGGGGACTACTGCACGACAATGTTACATTGTTTATCTAATATTTTTCCTGTGTGCTACTTCAGTGTTTTCTTTGGTTTTGCTGTAGGACCACGGTCCTCCAGTTGCGTAGCCCTGCGACAGATAAATGACAACGACAACTAAATCATGACGGGTAATAACACTAATACAGTAACGATGTAGAAATATTTTTTTATAAATCATCATTAGGGGCGCCCGTAGGCATTTTGGGGGGAGCAGAGTTGGGCTGCTACGGCACTGGGTACTTTTAATCACTCCCAAACTGTTATGCCATAGGTAAATTTAGTACTAATGGACAAGCAATGGTACTTGACAATCTGTTTAGTGCAGAAAAACACACGAGTAAAAATCAGAAAACTAGAAATCAGTTTTGCACCGAGGTGTCATTGGACACGTAGAAATCTACCAGTGCGTGGTACATGCACATAATAAACAGGCACTAAAGACCATTGCACTGAAAATGTCGAATTTGAGATTATCAAAATAAAGTCAGGCTGTCGTATTATGCATACACAATAATGAAAAGCTTGCTGAACCGCACATAGGCCTCCGTATACACATAGCTGGTGTAGTGACGCTCTTTAGTGGTGGCGAGACCATAGGTTGGAGTTTCCAGCTCTCAGTGATTTTGCAGGAAATACGTTCTGCGTGATGGCAACTTGCGCTGCTTATGAACGAGTGTTCAGTATCGATGATCATGTCGTGAATAGCAGACGAACAAATTTAAGATTTCGTCAGTGGACGACATACTCTTTTTCAACAGTGCCCCGAGGAAGAAGCGGTGAAGTTTGACTCAAGTTTACATTTTCACCTCATACTGTTTTCTCGAGACCTTCCGTTGGCTTTGAAATGAACCACTGAAAAAATTGCCACCAGCAATGAAACTCATTCCGAGAGTTTGTAGTGATTTTCAAACACACAGTAACAGGTGCAGGTTTGGGACGGAAAGAGTGCAGGGCCGAAGCGGACATTTCAACTCGCGCAGGACTGTAGTTGTGGCGCCAAACTGACACTTTGTCCGGGGAAACCCCACGTACGACACTGCATAGGAGTCAAGTTCACAATATAATTGCGTCAATCACTCTGTAAGAGTTCTGTGGCTGTAACCGCTATCGGGGGGATACAAACTGCTGCGATAGAAAACATGTTCGGGTCATTTTTGAAACGTTCGAAATTCTGAAAGACTATTTTAACCCAACAAACAGCCCCTCTGCTTTGCTGCGAACTGTATTCAGATTCAGGTTTTGAAAGACCTTTTTCAGAATTCCAGTCGGTTTTACGAACAGTAGACGCATTATTTGGTTCTGGCAAGGCCTGAAATTTCGTCTGTTTTTTTTTCATTTTCACACACTTCCTTTCATTCCTTGCGCACCTTCTGTCCTGGCGATTACCTCTCGCGTTTGTTTTGTCATAAACGCGGCATAAACAGGTTTTAAACGACAATGCTGTGTATTGTTGGAGCTGCAGCGTCATACAAAACTTTGTTTGCGCATAAAAATGAAGAACAGTGCGGATTTCACCATAATACAGATAATTTTCCTAAAAGTGCACGAGGTTTAAGCAAATGATGCGACTGTCAGCTTTTTGACGCTGGACATACGAGCAAGTCTTTTTCAACTGCCCTCCACAACGCACCTATATTGCCGGCACCAAAGCCTGCAAGAGTTTGTCGTCTTTGGATCACTTCGAAAAAAAGTGTTTGCTCTTTGAAAACTGGTCGTGTGAAAGCTTGCATGATGAACCTGAAAAGGAGCAGCACATTGAATTGAACCAAATCATGCGGTAATTTTACTTCTGGGAATAAAGCAGGTTTAATTTTTTCATTATGTGGCTGTTTAATAACATATATAACTACCCAGTGGGAAAAACAGATACAGGCTTGTTTGAGTCGTTATGTTCAATGTATCCGGTTGAGCTGCCAAGTTATTACGAAGTTCGAATGTGTCTTATCACGAGCACAGGTGTGCGGCTGTATCAGCGCACGCCTAGGGTTGCCACATCAAAAATCGAAACGGTAAACTAGTGACGCATGCAAAATTCAGCTAAATTAAACAAGGTGGAAAGGGACGGACAGTTCTGAAATTTGGCTCAGAAAATCAATGAGACGTCCATGATTATCCTCCAAGCTTTTTTTTGTGAATTTCCCTTAAATCGCACGATCTGGAAAAAAGTCGGAGTACACGCCCTTGTACCGAGCTTCAAGTCACATGAAAGCAAACGCTCTGGGATTACTTTTTTGGCTCTACAGCAGTGTTTCCCAACCTGGTTAGGCTTGCGGCACGCTAGAGCAGAGAAATATAATTTCTGGCACCCAGTGGCGAGCTCATAGCAGTTTGCTTTAAGGTTTGATGACATTTTGAAAATAGCATTTTTAATGATATCTTAAAAAACGCATCAGCATGCGGCGCCCCTGAGCATCGTAAGCGGCACCCCCGGTTGGGTACCAGTGCTCTACAGCAACATTTACATGCAGTCGCTGGATCGGATTCGAATCCTATCGAAAAGGCACTGACCAGTTGGTCTTGTTCATGTGCTCGATCTGATCCTCGACCCTGATCGTATCCCACGACACAGGGTTCTTCACCTGCTCTGGGAGGGCGACGGGTGGCGAACGATGACTCTCCAGAAGGATGTTGTGGCGTTTCAACACGGATGCATCGAACCCCAGTGTTTCTATTTCACTAGACTTTGAAACCTGTCCAAGGGAAGAAAACGTTTGCACTACGTACAAAAAGATTGAACATTTACTGCTCGGTTCATCGATTAGAAACCTGTACCGATCGCAGACCTGAAGTTTCGCCGGAGAGGTGGGTAGAAAGAGTACTACGAAGAAGCAAAAATTAAGTTTCCTTGGTGCTGGTACTGACACACATCGGTAATTACAAAGGACATACAGAACGAGCGCTCTCGAATTCAAGTATTTTAATTCATGCAATGTCTTATTTTTATTATCAGCACCACTCTTTTTTTAAAATATATATATTTTTTCAGTTTGAGATGCAAATAATCTAAATTTCTCCGAGGAGCCTCCATTAAAAATGTATGCGGCCGTGCACATGTGATCCGAAATGCAAGTTATGGCGGTCGTGCATTAATATGAACTCTCTGTCTGCTGCATGAGGATACCTAATAGAAAAACGGCCAAACAGACGTGTGGCATTTTGCTTGAATAAATTCACTAAAACGTTTGACATGCCATTCGTGGGCGTCGGAAGGGGGGGAAGAGAGGGCAATCCCCCCTGAATTTTAAAAAGTTTGTTTCTTAGTTTCGAGTGGGAAAAAACAAATTTCACCAGTTTTTCTCCCCCCTAGAATAATTTTGGAAAAATACCCTAATGGTCTCCCCCCCCGGAAAAAATCCTTCCGAAGCCCAAGATACCATTATGCTTACAGACACGAGTAAATGTAATATTATCGGATAAATCCTATTCCTAAACGTAATTGATAAAAATAGCTTGAAATAAATTGTTGGTCGTACTTGATAAAAATAAATCTAATGCGGCCGGCAATAGCGAAAACGTTGTGCACCTCTGTTACTTCCGCCGATGCTGTTTTCCTCATGCTAGTTACGCGAATTGAAACAAAATGAGATAAATGCCATGTCGAGCTCTAGTAAGTGTGAACGGAATGCTTCCTTACGTTCCGTCAGCAAAATGATGATGAATTCAATTCAATCTACGAAATCTGTCCTAAGTTTGAAATTATGTGTTTTCACCACTTAACACTGTTGTATTCTGATCCGCGCTCAACTTAAAATACTGTAAAAATATACTCAAAACGAACTTCACACCAACAGCATTATTGTAAAAAGCGGAATTGAAACTCAAATGCAACCAAGAAACCGCCTGTATCGCTCCCTCCGCGCTTGGAAATATCTGTCGCTTGGAATCATCACCGCCAGATGGAAAATCACTTTGATTCGCAACACCGCAAACATGAAAGTCACGTATCTGCAGGGCTGTGGAGGCGGAAGTCGAATTTCAGCTGCAGCTCCAGCCATGGGCGTCGGAAGGATTTTATCCCGGGGGAAGGCACTAGGGGACTTTTCCAAAAATTCTCCAAGGAGGGCCAAAAGTGGTGAAATTTGTTTTTTACCACTCGTAATAAGAAAACAACCTTTTTTGCTGAAATTTTCAAAATCCAGAGGGGGCAACGGCCCCTCCTGCCACCCCCTTCCGATGACCACGACTCCGGCTCCATCAATATGGGCGAAGACATCTTTGTAGCTGTTTTGAGGCGTAGTAGTTTGCGTTGTAAGGGTTTCCAGCGCCTTCGTTCAACAGACGTAGTGCAACTTACAGACGCAAGCTGACTCTACCTCGTCGTAGTAGGAGTCGGGAGGAGGTACACAGTCCAGGCCGGCAGTCTGGAAATGCGATAACGCTGATACGATGTCCGCGGTTCCGAAAGCAATGTGCTGCACGCCCGCACCTCTGCGTGAGCAAAAAGCACGCCCGAGTTATTTTCTAAGACAGTGGTTCTCCAGTTTTTTTCTCAGTAAATAACAACACCAACCACCTGGTGTCTTTTATTAGCGCTGCATATTACCTGCTGCAGAAGAGCTTTAATTGCCATGATTAGCAAAACACATAAACTTCTAAAAACAGACGAATTAAAAACGAGAGGCTTGCAACTAACTGTGGGCAACAATTAATTGTGGAGTGATTCAATCATTGCAAAAGAGACTTGTAACTTGCGACATTTTTAATGATACACTCCATATATTTAACTGGCAGTAAAATTCACATGCGACCCGGAGGGCCTCACGTATTTAGATCCACGGTCTGAGGTTATTATGGTGCAACAAAGATCGAGGACGTAACCCTTTCAGCTGTTGTTCAAAAGCAAATATGTGTTTGTATTTTTTTACTTTCTTTGGAAGCCAAAGTGCCAGAGAGTCACTTGTAATCAAAGGATTTCTATTTCCCTGCCATATATTCAGGGAGGTAAGGTTTGGTTATCTACACATATACAATAAGCAGAGAGCTTCGGCATGTGTTGCAGGAGTATAAATTTTCATTTAGCTTAAAACCTTAAAATCGCTGCATATATCTTAGTCCACTTAGCACAAGCTACGCTCAGGACATGGTTTTCATGGAAATTTGTGGAACTCTCTTCCGTGCTATTGCGTACCCTTTGCAAAGAAACACCACCAAACCCCCGCAGCAAAAACGCATACCCAACCACTCCTCACCCATGCTGACGAAGGAAGTGACTGATTTGACCGGTTTCGATGGCGCCCTCCAGTGATTCACAGAAGACAAGACGCGTCAGATCGCTCTCACGGTCATTTTCGCGATACCCTGCCGACACATTTCAGAAATTCTTTACACCTAAAATAACAAAGAAGAGAACCGAACAGCAACGGTTTAATAAACCTTTCAAATAACCTGGAGTTACAGAAAGAGAAACGTTACATCAGTGCCATGTTACATCACACCTGATGAGAACCCAGACAGACGCGCAGCTTCAAATGTCAATAGGGTGTGGGGGCAAACTACAAAAGTCTGGACATTTCATGATCCGTGCTTTTAATGCGTCATGCATGAATTGTGCGTTTGTTTGGCGATTTTTCTGAACAATTAAAGCTTGTCTTTCATTGAGTTCACAACTTCTACAAGTTTTCAAACTTTGTTTTTAGTTTACTTGATCAAAGTTGAAACACTTTCAGATTATTTACAGTGGGACTCTGAGTTCTTGACCAGACTTATTTTTAACTCACCGGCAAGTTAACGGGAAAACCATTGTCCCGTAGATTAAATTAACACAATACATGTTTGAATCATAACAATCGAATACCGGAATTAAATGACACTGTTGCTAAACACTTACCAGTGACTAAGGTGCAACAAAAAAAGTTTGAGATTGAATTGCATCTCAGAGAGTAGATCTCACGGTAACGACAAGACATTAAGGAGACCTTTCTAGAGATAAACCAGAAACCGGGGCAAGGACAAAATAAACTTTGTGAAAATATGTTTTTTTGGACCCAAACTACAAATCAACTAGGAGAAAAACATCAACTAATAGTTATATCCACTTAGTGCTCTTCTTGATCCTTCACTTGATAACAATTCTGTTTACCTCACAGGCGTTTCGTTAACGTCAGCCTGGCAGTTTCTTAATGCGCACCAGGAAGTTACTTGCTGCACGAGTAAGCAATGTTTCTCACATAAGTGCAAGCTACGCTCAAACCACTTGGAGCGTTTACCGATTACTTGAATTTAATTTCAAAGGAATATTTCCTCCAAGTATAGTTTACAGTTTCTCGAACTTTGTAGTTGCGTGAAAACTGATGAGTGTGCGAAAAGAACGTAAGACGTTAGTGGGAGTGCCGCAATCCTGGCCAGAATTGCTGTCGTCGCACGTCCGCACTCGGCGCCTATGTTACGAACTGTTATTGAGGTACCTACGTATATGCTTAGGGGTTAACTCCAAGGTTTCTCAACCGGGGCCCTGTGATGATCCCCTGGGGAGACACAGGGCGTCTTTTTGGGGGTCACGAGCAAACCTCAAACATAAATACGTCAAGACAAACGTACGTATTTTATTAGAGGAGCAGGGGGCTGTGGATATTTGGTGTCTCTGAACGGCGGCCACGAACCATGAATGGTAAAAAAATACTGGGTTAACTTTATATAATTGAACATCCCAGCAATACTGTACAAAAGTTTTAAGTTGCTTGGTTTATTCGAAGTGATTTTTTTTGCAAATTAACAAACAAAAACATCCATACAGCTTATTTTGTGACATTATTCATGTTTTCCTTTTTAGTTACTACTCACTATGCCCAATTTTTGCGAGCAGCAAGTACTTGCATACTGTTTTTTTTATCGCTGAGACATTTCGGTAATTTGCACAATAATAGTATGAAAACTCACCGACACAGTATTCATCTACGGACATTATGACCGAAATGACACAATTTTTTAAAAGTGATTTCAAAAAGATATCAGTCTATGACTGAAAAACAACTACTTTGCATATACCTGTAATTGATGCTTTTAGCCTCAATCCTTGAGTCCCTTCTTTAACAACGAATCCTTCAGTCAAATCTTCGTCACTGGAGCAAAATGAATAAAGATAAGTTTGTGCACAAAAGCATTTCGAAAAATCACAGCACTGGTGCAAAAACTGTCACCAACAAAGTTCGACCTACGTGTTGATAATCAGACGATGAAACCCAAAGCAGACGTTATACCACTTGATAACATCATTTGTGTCGCCAATATCAACAGCAAGGGCAACGTGGTCAATACTGTCAAACAGGTTAAATGAAAAGTTTCCATTGCTCATCTGCTTCTGTTCCAAGATGTCGAATCCGGGAAGGAATTGACCAGTGTATTGAGAAACATCAACAAGTGTATGTTGCAGATTGCCAACAGGAGATTTTATCACGGCATATATTACAGTTCCCGCTGCTGCCTCAATCTGATACAGAAACAAATAATCTACAAGTACAATCCAAACGAGTATCTTCAGATTGTCTCAGTTCAAAGGTGTCACACTGCAAACAAGATGACTAAAGTTTTCTCAGTCTATAGATCAGTATGATTTGAGATTTTACTCATTTCTCTTAAAACCAAACATATTGTGGTGTTGTTGCGATCGGAAAGACCGAGCGGCAAGTGCGCAAAGCTTCACACTGTGGCAGCAAGCAACAAGAGATCATGCGCCGCAATCACTCTACTATTGCTTGTTCATGCCACATATATGTGGTTGTTGTTCTCCGCGCACATCCCGTTCGTGGTGAATTGCACATTCAACGCAACGCCAACTGAAAGGTTGCAACAGTGTCATGATACACATGCAAAAACCTGGAGCAGAAAATTGCAGAAACAAGCAAAACGTTTGAAAATATTTCGAAATAAATTTTTCTTACCTTTGTCAGTGGTTGTATTATTGTGGTATGGTGGATTATACACGTATGCAAAATTTCAGGGATATTGCAACATTGCAAGCAAATATCACAAACAGTGTCAGCATTGTAAAGAGTATTCCCACTACAGAACTGTCCAGAATAGTTTGCATCATCAAACTCTTTCCTTTGATCGATAATGAACACAACATGGCCATGTTTCAGAACTTGAGTGGAGCTTGCTTCAGAGTTTGAAACCTTGTTTCTAGTTGCATATGGAGTAAACCCAAGATGATTTACCAGGAGTCGTGAAAAGGTGTTAATGTCCTTTACAGAATAACGAATGTGGTGTATTCCAAGTTGCATCATCAATATTTAAACCAAAAAATATGATCAAGACATGAACATGATAAAAAAGGGCTTCAACTGCCGTGTTATTATGTGAACGAGAAACTTCACAATTCTGTAAAATATGATTCATATAATGTATTCACAAAAAATCTTAAGACGATTTTTCTGTGCTTCAAATATTGCTGAGTTTTCTGCACTTCTCAAATAACGTTGACAAAAGTGTTAACTCTGCATCCAACAAATGCCAGGTTGAAATCCTTCAATTTACTTCTAATCTAAAAGAAGTGTCTGCTGTTTTAAGCAATCAAGTCTCAGCAAAGTTTCAGGATTGCTTGAAAGTTCATGCCAGATATAACATTGAACATCAGAACAAAACATTACGTCTAAATGGTATAATGGCAGATACTATGGATCTTATTACTCAGGTCAACAATCCTTCACATAGATACATAGGTCATGAAACATCAGTCAATGCTTCAATTGCAAGCTTTTAAGGGATTTCAACAAGTATAATACAACAAAACAGGGTTTTCATCAGTTTGCAATGACAGCATTGGTTGTATGGCAAAACATGGTTTAAATCAGCTCTGTCTAACCCAAATGACTTACTGAGCCAGAAATTATGTCACTATCTTAACCAGGGCCGCACACTGAATGACATATTAATGAGGGCCACACATTGAATGGCTTACTGTGATCTCAGCAAACTAAAATTTAGCTTGAACTAATGTGCAGAAAGTGTTGAAATCCTAATTGTAATGGTAACATGATAAAGTGGCACTGAAGACCACCTGCATAAAAATGTGAAATTCAAGATTATCAAAATAAGGACAGGTTGTCAGAATATAGGATACTTTTACTATAGCGAAAACCTGAACTAGGCTGCACAGAACCTTCGATTAGGCCACATGTGGCCAGCGGGCTGCAGGTTGGACATAGCTGGTTTAAATCAATCTGTAATGCAAACATACTTTAAATGAGTCTGCAATGTTCTATCTACAACTTGATACAAAAACTTTTATTACAGCATTATTATGAAAATAGAGTGAAAAGTTATGTAGTGGACATTTAACAAATAAATCATTTTTACGGTGTTTTAGGGGCCTGGTTTGGGTCCCTTGAATCAGAGAAAATTATCAAGGAAAATATCTATGAAATTTTTCAGGTCCTTGCAGGTCAATACCAGGTACCTAACATTTCCTTTAAGAAAAAAACTGAATAAATTAAAGCAATTTAAGAGGATAAACTCTGATCTTCAGAAGTAGAAATCTATCAATGATAGAAGTTGATTATTTTCAGTTAGTTATTCAATCATTATTACTGGGACTAATAAATATTTGTTATTTTCAAGTCATCTTGCTTAAAAAACATATAAAAATACGGGACAAAACCTCAGCTGAGGAGTGAATTACATTTGCTGCAATGCAATGTAAACTAAGTTAGAGAGACAGAGCAGAATTATGTGAAACAGTACACTTGACCCCAAACAGAACTGCTGCATTAAATTTTAAGAGATATTCAACTCAATTAAATAAAACCACTATTGTTGATATATTACATGAAATCAAGGAGCAGTTAGCCATTGCCAACAAACTACATACCACTCCTTATACTTAGTACTGGTTGCTTGTTTTGAAACTTCAATACTTATTTTTTTTATGTTCAACCTAATGCAGCTTACATAATCTAGATTTCAAAATTTACCCACACAGAATAAAGGAACAATTATGAAGTGTCATCTCTACATTTATTACAATTATCTTCTGATTCCATCATGCCATAAGCATTGTTTGTCAATCCTAAATACTGTAAAGCCATGCATTCTGACAATGTAGCTAAAGGTAAAACACTGCCACTTTGTTTTCTTTTCTGTGAAACTGAAGAAAAATTTTAAATTTATCTCCATGTGCAACATCATGGATGGGGAAGCAAACTTTTTGAAACTCTAATACCATGTGCTTTTGATTAATACTGCACATTTCCTGTACATACATCCAACCTGTTTGTAACACCTTTTGATAACTTGTACAAAACTATTTCAACATCTTAAAGTTCATTAATTTTCTTGAAGTTCATTCATTCCTGCATTTCCTCTTTTTAAAAATTAATTCATTCCTGCATTTCCTAAAATTTCAATCCAACATCTTAAAGTTCATTCATTCCTGCATTTCCTCAGGGGAACTGACACAGATTGATAAAAACAGAGGGGTCAGCAGCCCTAAGGCTCCTAGGACCTCCTGGTGGTAGGAGGGCCCAAATACCTTATGCGTTATGGTTATGGTGTTCAGCAATCTCAGGTAGTCTTTCTGCCTCCACACCAACAAGATGATACCAAACAAGGTCAGAGATATAATCGCACTACTTGTTGCTTGGTCGGCTTCTTGGCTACTTTCCATACATGAAGCCAGCAAGACTTCCCTGGTTGCCTGGCTGATCTAATCAAATGCAGCTAAGATTGTACACTAGTGGCTCAAAAACTTGAATTACTACAATCAATTATTCGGGAAACAAACACACAAAAAAACTCACAAATAAATGAGATAAAAGAAACAAGCAAACTCATGAATAGAAATACAATCAAAATTATATTTGCATCTTCCCGGGGTACCTAATATAACCAGGCACTACAGCTATCAGATAAAGCAAATTGAGAAAAACATTTTAAAGTTCGTTAGTCTGGAAACATGCTGTAATTTTTGAAATGGTGCCCTCACTACCCTGCCCCTTTCTTAGTGTTTCAGATTGTTCAATCAATGAATTGAGCCTTATGGTTTGAGTCACAACGAAAACGCTAAAATCCCACTTTAAAAAAACTCTTGCCATAATTTCAGAAAAATCTTGGCTACAGTAGTACTGCGCATGTTAAGTGAGGCATGTGACCCCACAAAATACTGAAGGGTGAGAATTGTAAACTCTACGATATCATTGGCTGTATACAATCATGAAAAGTTTTGCTTCAATGGTTCCATAATGATAATAATTGCCCTGGCTACACCTCAATATACAAATCACCTGTTCCATGCTTGACAAACCAGGGACAAGTCTGAATTGTCTGCTGGGAGTCTTTGGCTTACTGTAGTCAGTATAACAAAAACAAGCATTAAATTAATCAAGCTGCAGGATCAACAAATTAGCACAAGTTTCATAATGTAATTCTACGTTTCCACAACGCCTGAAATGAGGGCTAAGACCAACATGGAACATGTCTCATTGCATAGCACATAGTAGGTTACTCAAAGTCAACACGCACATTTTACTAACACATAATTTCAGTCACGTCACGTGCGAGGCATTTTCACCTAACCTGCAATTTACCGACTCACACGTGCTGCAAGCATGGGACGCAACCTGAAATACATCTCGAGACTATGCGAAAAACAAAAGACTGCTCAGTTTGCAAGTTGCTTTATTACTCGTACAAAATCATAACTGATAGGAGGTCATCGAAGTAAATTAAATAAGTAACATACGCGGAGACGGAGACAATTCGCACCTGCGGCTAATACGAGGTATATCAAGTTTCAGAACAGAAAGGAAATTCTCAACCCTCCAACAATAAAATTAATCTCTAACTACTGTTAATTTAATTCACGTCTTTAGGCTAAGCAAACTATGTTTCAGAACTTCCTTCGTTTCTTAAGACGAGCTTTCTGTTAAAAGGCAAGGCCAAAAAAATTTGCTGGATTTACCAACGATTCAGCCTAGAGTATAACTTACCTACAATTACGTCCCTTCACGTTTCGGCAGCTGAACTGAACTGTCTTAATATTCAAAGATAAGAAATATGAGTTGTTCAAAACTGAAGCTTTATAAGCATAAATAGTCAAAGTCTGCCTTGGCACTTCTAAATCTGATGAACCATGTCACTGTCAGCACGCCGCAAACTTCGCGCTTTCATACACATTAGGCTACACTTAACTTCACTGCTTCACATCAGTTGCATAGGTGACGTCAATGCGTCTCACGTTGTGATTTCGTCACATAACGCCTTGTGTTTTTTCATGTGGAGTGGAGCTAGTTATATAACTGCAAGAACGAAGAAGCCATGCCTTCACAGACATTCTGCTGGTATCTGTTCGCCACGAGATTGCCGATCTGGCCTACTGCTACCCAATGGCTCCTTACACATAGATAGCCTACTACACTCAGTGGCGTATCTAGGGTATTATGACGGCATGGCTCGTGCCGGTGCTATGGGTGCCACTTTGTTAGGGGTGCAAAAATTGCTTGCCAAAAATTTGAAATTGTCACTTGCATTTTCTTCAACTTCTCTTTTGCGTCCCATACAACCATTAACTGAAAAGTTACATGACACCACACAGTGCCCGTATGTAACGTATTAAGTCGGGCTTGTAGCGCCAATACCACCACGAGCATTATGATGACAACCAGGCCCGTAAACAGGGGCTGCGAAGCCCCTCCTAGAAAATTTTGGCCCCCCCTGGAAAAATGTGTTGGACATAATTTGAAAGTATCGGACATAGTTTGAAAAATTTAGGCCACTCTCAGAAAACTCTCCGCCCCCCTGGTGTCCTAAGCTGGTTACGGGCCTGGTGACAACTGTGGTGTTGAGACACAACACGACGTTCAGACATTGTGACAGACCAAGCATGCTCGCTTACCATCGACCTTCTCACGCTATTAGAAAGCCTAAGTCCGTGCTGCAGCCTGCAGCGTTTCAGGCAAGAGGATATTAGTCACAATCTGGTTGAGACTAGTTTCAATCTGGCTGTTACGAAAATAGCTGCTGTTAAGCTCCCACAGATTTACAGACTGTTTAAAAATACTGCGGCACACTCAGGCCCGTCGCCAGGATTTCGCAGCAGGGGAGGTCACATTTTTAAACACAGTATTGGATGTATGCAGCAACCGCCACGAAAAAAGTCGCTTGCGACATGTGAACTTTATTCACATTTATAACTCGACCCAGAAAGTTACACAGACATGAACGCCGAAACGGACGAGCTCCGTCTTTCGCTCTTTTGCGTCTTGGGCAAGGGAAGAGACAAGAAATACTGTAGCTCATTTCGCAAATTGTTAAAACTGCTATCTCCTTGTCGATTGTTCTTGCGTTTCACCTTTGTCCCTCGCCCCCTCTTTCACGCCGCACGAGCTACAGCATATCAGGTGGTTCACTATACAGCAGAATTAATGCAAATAGACGATACAACGTGGCAGTTAAGCACAAAAGCAATAACAATTTCATCCTATAAACATCTCCGATGAGAACAAACTTCGTCAAAAATAGTTTTCACACATTTCTGCGGATATCCCTGCCCTTATCGGAGATAGTAAAAGTAGTTCAACTTCACCGACGTTGGTCACATGTTACCTTGCGGTTAATCCCACTACTAAGGAAATTACCGGGTTCGACCTGACTCAGCACATGTACCCCATTTTTGAGAGAGTGATGAAACCACACATCGCGAACAGCATACGTTGACTTAACTTATTATTGCCAGCCAACGGTGTCCTCCACATTTTTATAGTAAACCAAGGGGCTTGTATTCAATCCGATTCTGCACTTGCGAGTATTGCAAAACTTGTACACATTGAACACTCGCATTAAATATTGCACAACTCCATTGTTCATAGCAAACTTTCGCAGGTTCACGCAGTTCGAGCTTTCTGCGCAGGATTCTCTGCTGCCAGTCCTGAAACAACCTTCCAATTTCGAAACTTTTGTTTTGCTATCGAAATCGTTGGGTCGCCGGAAACAGTTAGGCTAAACGTTTTGGCTGTGTATGTGCGGGTCTGCCTTACCACACGCTGCCGGAGTATTCCCTATGGAAAACGAAGTCCTCCGAGCAAGACTCCCAAAACAAAACGTGCACATGTGGCAGAAATGCATGAAAACAACCTCCATCCAATCTGAATTGGACTTTTTATACTTATTCCAATAATTCCCAAACTTTGTAATTCATTTAGAACTCTACCAACTCAGTCTTAAATTATCCATGCTCACTAACACAAACATTCGCTTAGTGTAAAATTTTCTTTGAGGAAAAACACTGTATGTAACTGTTGCCGTAACATTGGGTATTTTCTTTGTGGTGTAAACGGGTGACGCGTTTTGTATACGTCCATTTGTGTTGCATCGTCAACAACCTGAAAACGATAAGCGAAATGTCGACTTTGCCCCCCCTGGAACAATTTCTGCAGACGCCCATGAACACAGCAGTTCGTAACTGCAAAAATATCAACCTGTGCGTTAAAACAGGGATTTAAAACACACGCATCAATGTGTCAGAACAATTTACAACTGCCAAATGAGGCTGCGCTAATGTCTTGTCGAATACGAGTACACGAGCATAGAAAAAGTGCGGCTGGACTGGCTGGCGCACACCTCGGTTTGAAAAATCGAATCTTGCTGAAGTATACAAGAATTGAGAATGCCCATAAAGTACGCAAGAAAACATTATATTTTTGTTATTTATAGAAGTCCAGCAAACTTTTAGTTTTCCTTTTTCCCTGCTGAGACATTATCAATTGCCTGAATGCTTTTATGTTAACAACTGCTGTTTTTCAGCTCGTGCAACAGTAATTGGTAATATAGCCAATGGGGTGAACGCTTGCGCTGATCAGCCTTAGCAGACAAAATAAATGCCATTGTTTCGGATAAAGTGAACTATTGCAGAACACAATCTTGAATATGCGTAATGGACGAAAGATCTGCAAAAAGTGGTGAGCTGGTTCCTGGATGCAGACGATAACGCAGATTCCACAGAAACGTAATTATTACTTTTTGGCCCATTTACAATGTTGATCAGGTGCATATCAAACACGATCAAGCACAAGATCTTTCGCCTAATTTACACCCAGCAATCGACACGATTCACCAAACCCGGGACGCAGTGAAAGTGCTTTGAGTATGTCGACAGTATAGTCGGCATCAGGCGCGCAACCAGGGCATAGGCGGATCCAGGGGGAGGGCTAAGGGGGATGAAGCCCCCTTAATTTTTTCAGATACGTTTTTTGATCGGTGGTTCCCGACACAGAAACGCCCGTTGGGGCGCTTTTTTGTATAGCCTTTAAATAAACCATTTCTTGCATAGGGATAGGGACGAAAATAATAAATGCAAAGCTTATTTTGCTGAATTTGGACAGTCTGAATGTGTTTATTTCACTATAACTGAAACTTCTGATCAACAAGTTTTTTAAAACTTTAATAATATGGTCCCAATGTTATAGAAAAAACAATATGGTCCCAGTGTTATATAAATACGTGTTTACATAAAGCATTTACAATACATACACGTTATATAAACCGCACGTAGACAGGCGTAGCCGTGGGGCCATGGCCCCTCCAAATTTTTAGAATATCTAGTCATATTGTGCTTTAAGAGTAAGTATCTCAAAAAATATACTGTTGCTCGCGTAAAATTAAACATTTTGACCCACCCAAACTTTCAAAGAATAAAGATTAAATTTTATATTCTAATCATTTTTAAGAAATCTTATTGGAATTCTTCTTTGTCTTGCTCGTTAATTATTATCTCCTTACAAGATTTATCTTGAGACCGGTTATCTGATCGAAAATTTCGTGAATGATTGGCAGCAGAGAATCCTAAAGGTCTATTGATCTCCTTTGTAATATTTGGCAAAGAAGAACACTGTAGTCAAATACCTTTTTCAAAACCAAACGTGCTATGCAAAATTCACTTTGTCTAAGAGCTGATAGCAACTGCACTGCTCGTGATGAAGTTTCTTTGTTTGGCCATGATGAAATTTCAGCCAAAGCTTCTACGACAGCGTCTTGCAAACTCGAAAAAACGCTGACACTCTCGTGTCGATCAACCCACCTCGTAGCATATACTTGGACAAGTTTTTGAGATCCTGACGCTGGTAAAACTTCAACTATTGCCTTGCGTAAAACATTTTGCCGTTTTGGAGTATTAAAAAAATTATAAACTGAGGCTATTGTTCCCATGCACTTACGAATCAATGAGAGACTGCAAGAGTTTGACACTGCTAAATTCAGGCTATGCGCAGCACAGTGCACATGAAGGGTTGTAGAAATTACTTCTCTAATGTGTGTAACGGCGCGCAGCGACCAAATGCTTTAACCTTTGCTTAACCGCTGCAAGCTGCGCATCCGGCGACCAATATTTAATACGAGCGTGATTCACTCTTTGAACGCCGCCTTAAAGTCTAATATTCATGGACCGCTTTGACGGATTGCCCTGACGCTTCTACAGTAGCAACCGTTTGCAACTCCCAGGCGTGGGTCGTTAGAGGACACGCTGAGTTGAGTAACTGTTTATTTCTCCCATGTCGCCGTTTTGCGTCTGCGAGCAGGATGTTGAGACAGACCTTCGTCTGCGTTGCACGTCTCTAACAGTCGTAACAAAGAAAGTCGTTTTTCTGTTTTTGCCGCGCTTAGCACGATAAAATGCAAGTCGGTTTAATCCAGACCTTCAGTAACGAATTCGGCTTTACGTAAAATACCAAATTTCTGCCGACCGCAACAGCGAGTTTTCTGATTGCAAAGTCCAAATGTCTGAGCCGTGGTGATCACACCACTTTGGTACGTAAACTTGTTTCATTCATGTTTAAGTGTTAGCACAGTAAAGCTTAGTGCAAGTTAGCTGTTGTGTCCTCGAGTCGCTTCCATTCATTGACAATAGTCGCAGCCAAGTGCCCGTCTTGTTAACTGTTGAATTAATACGCCGCGCGCTCACTACTTTAATTGTCATTCTAACACGTCTGCTTAATTAGGAGAGCCGTTCTCTTCGCAGTTAGTTGAACTACAGTCACGTACTAATGCGAGTTGATCTATGTAAATAGCTGCAGTCGTGTGAGCCGCGCGCTAGTCTTCTTGTTTATTGCTTGTCTCACGTTCAGTTAACCTGACGAAGCTTGTCTTGGTAGTTTTAACTGCGTCGGTAACGTGCCTTTAGTTTGTTTCTGTTGTGTTTCAGAAACCGTGCTGACGATCAATCGCCGTTGATGTTTGTTGTTTGTTTACTGGATCTGATAACAAGAAATTGTGCTACCTTCCGGTTCCGTAAGCCTTTGCTGTAGGTAACAAGAAGCTACAGTCCAGTTGATGCGCGGATTCGTAAGGGTCAGATTCTAGGCGAAAGGTTGTCAGGGCGCGTTTCTCAAATTTCTGCGGACTAGCTCCCCCACGGCTCGCGATAAAAAGGCTAGCTGCCGCAACACATGCTTCTATGTTAAAAACTGCTGTTTTTGAGCTCGTGCAACAGTTCTATTATGCTACATAAATTGGTAATTTTGGCAATGCGGTCAGCGCTTGCGCTGATTAACCCTAGCAGACAAAATAAAGACAATTGTTTCGGATAAAGTGACCTATCGCGGAACACAATCTCAAACATGTGCAGTGGACGAAAGATCTGCAAAAAGTGGTGAGATGGTTTCTGGACGCAGACGATAACCCAGATTCCCACCAAAACCTTCTTATTACTTTTTGGTCCATTTGCAATGTTCCTTG
>Ga0210059_1002948_pt1 | contig 26981 bp, 23 predicted proteins | sample Ectturendosymbi2_FD_188042 | JGI IMG/M metagenome (GOLD analysis project Ga0210059, IMG submission 188042) | Ecteinascidia turbinata endosymbiont from Florida, USA - Sample 2 (SPAdes) (version 2) | ecosystem: Host-associated > Tunicates > Ascidians > Unclassified | place: Key West, Florida... | reverse complement strand
CAAATCGAGACACCCATTGGTACCTGCCGCACAACATCTAAACAGTTCATCTGACAACAACAACATACGTGCGGCGCAGTGGGCGGATCACCAATGGAATGCGGAGTGGACGGACAACCCCACAAGACTCCGTGTTTTCATCCCCGACACCGGCACCCATCCCCCTGGAGTGACCCTCCCAAAAAGAGCCTGGGCCCGGCTTAACCGCCTCCGCACCTGTGCGGGACGTTTCCACTCCTGCTTGTACAAACGGGGTATGGCCCCATCGGCGGCCTGTGAGTGTGGCGCAGAAGAACAAACTGTCGACCATGTTGTCCTCCAATGTCCAATCCATCGACCTCCCGATGGACTGCACGGCCTGACAGTTCTGGACGATGAGACAATCAAGTGGCTGCTCAACACCTTCCCCGAAATCTAGCGCTTCCAAGCAGTGGTTTCAACAACTCTGTTAAAAGAAGAAGCGCTCCAGTGCTTGTAGGTCTGCAGTTGACTCTAGTCTGAGTCAGGCGCGCAACCAGATGGGGGAGAAACTGGGAAATTGTCCCCCTACAAAGTTTTCAAAAATGTTTTTTTATTAGGCCCAGCAACAAGTTATATCGTTTGCCCCCTTCCCAAAATATCGACTAGTTGCGGTCCTGGTTTAAGTCATAACAAAGATTTTTGAAATTGGGCTTGGTGTAAAAAAGTTGCAGAAAAAGCTTGTGAAGTACGTTCGGACATGAGGTTGAACCCTTTGTGAAGTCCGAAGTCTGTTGCCTTGGTTTGCCGTCCCATCATAACACCATCGTTAAGAACCAAGTGCCCAGGCTGAGGCACAGGCATTCTCCACATCTCGTGAAAGAAACGTTGCGTAGAGATCGTTGTTCGTGTGATCTTGTACTGTACATCGCTCGTATGTACTGTACACGTTCTTGCATGCGTCTTGTACTTGCGCTTGCACTTCACACTTGACCACTTGCACAATCAAGTTGGAACTTGATAGCATGCACAACGACTCATAATGGCATAGATGGGCCATGTAAGTACGTTTGATATATTCTTGTTATATCAGGAAAACACAGGAGAACTTGAAATTAGTTTGGAAAGCATAGTGGTTGCTATTTCCAACTTGGGCAAAAACTTTATGTCACAACGATCATGTCAAGTGAAAGTTGAGATCGATTTCATTTCCGAATCATCTGGTATCATTTTATTTTAAGTTCTGTTTTTGTTTCACTTGCGAGTAGCAACTTATTAATTACCAAAAATTCAATACATCAAAAAACTTTATCCTGTATTGTCTGCAATCAGTAAGAATTTGTCAATGAACACATCTGCGTCATCATCTTAACACGACGAAGCAACAATTACCGGAACGACGACGATAATTACTATTCAAGGCCCCGGCAAAAGGGGGGGCGAGGGGCAATGCCCCGGGGCGGACCTTTTCGGGGGGGCGGCACTTTTAGTGATAAGAAGGAATAGCAAATGGTCTTTCACGGATGAACCTGAAGTTAGATTTAGGTTTAGGTTTTAGATTTTGGTTAAGGTTGGACCTACTATACGTCCCGGTTTGGCCGGGACTGTCCCGATTTAAACTTCTGTCCCAGTGTCCCATCCCGGTTAGCAAAATGTCCCGGACTTTCAGTTCAGTAAAATTTGCAAAATTAACTCCAGCTTGATGATGCATTGTTATGAAATAATTCCGTTCTGAAAGGCTTGACTTTGCTTTAACCCGTAGCTTACTTTACTACATTAATTAATCAATTGGTGTTAGCGTGATATGGACCGTTGTGTCTAAAATAAACCATTAATAATAATAGAAGGTGGTGGTAGTTTTGGTGGGGGGCAGCAGTTTTCGACTCGCCCTGGGGCGGCACTTCCCCACGTCGGGGCCCTGTTACTATTTCAATAGTTTTCTGGCCAATTTTGCAAATGGTTCATAATATCGTCGAGGGGTTAACCTGAAGCTACAGTAAAAACCACTATCAAGAACGCAGAGGCAGCAAACTAATTTTGAAGTTTAAAACTAATCCAGTCCCATTTTTATAGATAACCTGAAAAATATTTGAAGATCAGCCAAAGTTAAACTTTCAGGAAATCTGTTTTATCGAAAACCGATCGAATCTGAAAAAAGTGATTATAATGTGCCGGTAACGTTATCCTATAAAATGACAATAACTGACTCATGAGTAATTTGTAGTTGTTTTATTCTGCAAAAGACGTTTGAGGACCAACATAATATTTTCCTTTCAACGAGAATTTCGTTTGATATATGCACCGAAGGTAACGTGTATTAACCAACGAAGCCAACAGGATCTCAGGATTTCGTGCAATTATTTCGATGTTGCGAACCATGGAACTATAAATGACGCAATCCACGGCGTTAGAGTCGTGCTTTTCATGAATTTTGACAATGTAGCAGGTAAAGGCTCCTTGATTGTCTTAACACTTCCGTGAAGACGTCAATGGGTGCCAATGAAATACTCACAGGGTGAAATAAACCTGATTTTATCCAAAAACGCACACACTCATACTGACGATGAAACATGGTAAAAATGTATGATCAAGAAATATGCATAAAGATATCCATGCTGGCAGCGACTTTGCAGGGTGAAGATTGCGCAGAGTAGAATCGAGGAATTAGTGCAGAATTAGTTTTTTAGAAATTTCAGTTACCTACTACAACCAAATGCAAGCTCCCAGCTCACTCATTGCAAAGTCCATTCGGAAACACTGTATTTTTGTACGTGCGAGGTAAAGGCATACCTGGTAATTTCACAGCTTTTTCGCATGTAGCTCATCCTCTCACAAAGATACCTCCTGCGGACATTTTAAATGTGACTCACCCCCACACAAACGCATATACTTCCAACGAATCTTCACATGTATCCACCTGAACGGAGCGGATTTATAAAACTTCAAAACCAAGCCAATGCCATGATTAAAAAATTATAAATCCAACTCTTTGCAGGAGAGGAAAATTTCAGCAAAAAATTGTTGCCACTGCTGAGTATGACGTTTTTCCCTGAAAAACATATCATTCGAAGACCTGTTGGTTAGCAGGTTTATCAAAGCACATGAAGCATTCCATTCCTGTTTGGAATAATCCGTTGAAATGTTCTAGTTTGCAGTGTGGAATGGATATTTTACCAAAAATCCACACTGCACTCTATTACAGACAGTAGGACTCATGCGCTTTGATAAAACAGTGGAGATGGCTTTTCTGAAACAAGCCCAGATAACTTGTACCACTGCGCAACAGCAATGAGTCTTCATTGCCATCATCGCTGTGATTTGACTTTTCCTGTGCAGTGAAATAGTGTTGCAGTTGTCTGCATCGCCTTGAACTACTGAGGCAAGCACAAGAGAAAGATGGCAATTCGGGGCATTAACTAACAGGCAGCAATAGAGATCCATCATTGACTTCACTCTTTGCTTCCTCTAGTCACCACGTTCAACTATATCAATTGCAACCATAGTAACAGCAGATCACCCAGCGACTTCACTCTACTCCTAGGTTGCACTATCATTATATAGGGATAAGTGATTTACGATAATTCGCTTGTGGTGACTATCACAGTGACTTGTTACTTATGGGCACCGTCTAGCGGTGACCATTTATTTACATGTGGCTCCATCTACCGGCTGCCACAATAGCCTGCTTCACGAAATGCACAGGAAGAACATTGACAAGTGGCTACTTTTGTTCATTGCGGTAAAGCGGATAAATAGAGAGAAAATGTGCTCCACTCTACGCATCAATGTTCATCCGGGTTGCCGACGTTACTGAAATTACGTAATCTTGTTTTCAAACAAATACATTAAGAAAAACACACGAAAGCAAATCCGGAAGAAAGTGGACGTTGAAATCCATTTCTGAAAGAATAGGTAAATCCTTGGTAATGCCTTAAAATTTGTGTCGCACCACGTGCACCCAGACTCATTCACTCCACTCATTTTTACAGCAATCAATATAACTGTGCATTTCCTTGAAGGTGTCATATATGTTAACGTTTGTTGCAATTTATTTGTGAAAACTACGGATCTATATTTATAATCAAGTTTATATATTTATAATCAGTCAAATATATTAATAATCACGTTTTCTCATCTGGCGTGATGGTGAACACATAAAAAAATGCTTCGAAATAGGATTGGGAACCATACTTTGCGGGGAACAGTGTTTATCAAACGTTATGTAGAGCAGCTGCGTTTACCTTGGGGTCTGTAATAGGCTGAACGAGAGTTTGCGATTCTACTGAATGTAGTGAATTTAGCTATAAGCGGTTGAAATCAGACGCTAAGACGCAAACGTGTTGACCTGCAAACAATATCTGTGTTGCGTTTACAGTCAGAACTAACCTATAAAATGTAAATTTTACACCAGGAGGTTATAACGCAAAGCGTCAAAGCTGTGGATTCGTGGAAAGATATGATCCTGGGTCAGATGCTTGGACTGAATTGAATCCCTTGCATGCACCTCGTGCGTATCACGGGGCGTGCGTCTTGAACGGATCAATACATGTTTTTGGAGGGTGAGGATAAATTAAAAGTGCTATGAAAGGTTTATCTGAGGTTACCATCAGATAAATGCTGTTATTTTCACCTTGAAAGACTCCACAAACCCATTGAGTTTCAATAGCGCTTCTGGTAAATCAAATTACACTCAAATGGGAAATAATATTTCACTCCAAATAGACTGAACAGGATTGGATGACATATCACTTAATTATATCATTGATATTCATCAACATAGGCACTGTCTTTGACAAAAAGAACACAGAAACGAGTTTCACATTTTGGTGACCAAAGAGACAACTGCAACGTGCTTAATTCATTCAGTGTATCAAATGCTTGTTTGTTTGAGTCACGGAGACAGAAAAAACTTTTATCAATGTTTGCCAGCTATGCTGTTTATAATTTATAAATAGTTTTCTAATGTAACAGCCGACGATTTCAACGTTCGTCAGCTTCTCACGCATTGTCTGAGCAAAGTGTATTTTTTTTATTAGCAAGGATGAAGAAACATTCGTAGAAGTTTACGATGCAGCCAACGACAAGTGGGAAAAACAAACAGAGATGAAAATGAAACTCACTGGCGAAGAAGATTGCATGTTATTTGTGTAGTCCCAGGCAATTAGTTTCAAGAGAATGTTTGTTTTGCTGATTGTGTTATTGCTCTGGATCCCATTGATTAACATGTTATGGCAGAGTTTCTTTCGTACGTTGGAGGCTCCAATGACTCTATTCCAGTGGTTCTTAACCGGGGGCACACGTACCACTTGGGGGTACGAGGAGCCAAGGCAGGGGGTACGAAGCACCAAAGTCTTCAGGGATACACGCTCTGGAAATTTAAACCAGATTTTATTGAACATTCATCGTGATTCTCTGTAGTGTGACGTACCATCATCCATTCACTAGGGCTGGTTCGTTACACGCTTTGAATATTATATTTAGCTTGCTTGCACAGTAAAAGTGCTGTTGCCTAACTTATTTCATTGCCAGTGGTTGAGTGAAGAAGTCATTGCTAAATGTTAGTTGACCATTTATTTCAAGGATGTGTAATGGCAACGCGATTACCACTACATGAAATCGGCAACGTCCAAAGGGACAGCACCAACAGAAATCACCTAGCAAAAAAGTCGAAGTTCATATGCTCAATTAGGCCAGAAGATCGGGACGCGCCTCTTTAGTGTAATGGCCCCGCGCGCAGACGTCATGATCTTTTCATAGATTACCAGTTGATCAAGATAACAGTTCAAGTCCCCACGTGAATGCGAGTCGATCATAAAAGTCGGGTCGTTCCGCATCAGATGCTTGAGTATAGTTGTTCTATTTTGGGAGTCAATTGTGATTATCAGCAATGGCGTAAATGGAGATTTGAGCCATGGCGAGAAAACTTACCAGTAGCTGAAAGAGGCCCACTAGCCAATACTAAGAAAAAAAAACCTGAGAAATGATGTTGAATCCGGATGTCGATGGGTATACTAAAACCCTAAATCCCCGGAAAATACTTTAAAAACGAAAAAGCAACGTTCTGCTGAAAACCAAAATAATAGTAAAACCGAAGTATAAGCTAAGTGGCGGCCTTATTTTTACATTTAGCTTGCTAGGGGACTGGCGATTTGCCCCTCTGTCCCCCGTCGTTCACGCCACTTAATATCAGTACATTTGATTTTGAAGAAACGTGTCCAAGAAACGCATATATCAAGTGAAATAAGGCCTATGCTAGATATGGTTTCACTTGCATAACAGAAAAAGATCGAATACAAAGATCACAGTGCATATGATGCAACAGAGAATTTACTTATGCAAACCTGAAAACTTCAAACCTTAATGAACATTACAATAATCGGCACGGGAGTGTGCAGTCGGGGAATGATTTCAGTACCGTGAAAATCAAAAGGGCTTGATTCGATAGTGGTGGAACGTTGCTAAAGCAGGCATTCGTACCGATGGAAAAACAATTATTGCTGGCATGTTGCAAAGTTACGTTCTTGTGTGACAAGAAGAGAGCCTTATACAGCTGCTGAAGATTTGCGACACCATGTGAACTACGTTGGTAACAGTTACTACTAGCCTTCAGACAAGAGGTACGAGAGAATTTTATGAAAGCTCAGGGGATACGAGTGCGTAGAAAGGTTAAGAACCACTGCTCTATTCAGTCAACTGTTCCGTTTTCTTTAACACCCGAGCAGGCGCTTCGTCAGGTTTATGATGCTTTGGGGGCGTGAGGCAGAAAACAAAAACTGTGACCAGTCACAAAGTAGGATCATTACCCATTTGCGGTCAGGAGGTATTAACCAAAAACACAAACGGAGGGCTGTGCCTCCAGGATGCCCCAAAAAGAGTTCAATGAATCAATCCAGCCCTTTAGTGATGAAATGCAACAAGCGTACATAGTGAAACCCCACAATGCTGGGATCAATAAGAGGGGTAAATTCACAAGAGCAGACTGTATGCTTTGCGAACAATACGCGGTATTACAACCTCTTCCCATCTGAAGAATCGCGATGAAAATGTCTATTGCCATTTTGAAGCTTGTGATTTGGTAGGAACGCTTTTTGTCTTGCTGCGTCTAATTGCTGAGACAAGTGCTTGCCAACCATGTTTATTGTACAACCCTTGCTGTTGTCCGGACCCAAATTTCCTCAACATCTTACATCTTTGGATCCCGGTATCTACTTATTCTGCCACAATCACAAACGCATACTTTCGAAGTCCTGCGTACGCCACGTTTTTGTAAAGCATTGAAACGCCATAACTTGCCGGCCGATTGAGCTAGAGGGTTGTTCAAACCAACTATCGATTGGGCGAGTAGTCTAGTTGAGATTGGAAAAAAAAACGTTTTCGTTTTGGTTTGGGGTTCTCTATGGTTGACGTCATAATGGGGGCATGTTTTCACCTTCTTGGCTAATTTTATCTGGCCCTGGACGCCAACCAATTTTTGGTTCATCATTTTATTGGAATCTACGCTATCATCCAAGCCTTTAGAGCCCTTGAATGGCTTTGTACCATATCTGGAGCCTAAATTATGGCTCAAAAAACAAACCTTGGTAACAATTCAAGTTCCACAAACGCTGACCCTTTGTATATTACACCCATGGCCATTACTCGCCAGCAGATTGAGTTAGAGAGCTATTCAAACCCTCAAAACACTCGTGAAGTCTTGTAGTAAAGACTGAAAAAAAAATGTTTTGGGCATGGGATTTGTGGTCGATGACGTCATGATTGGGGAATGTTTTGTGTTTTTGATGACGTCATCGGCAGATTCAATGAGCCGATTTCGTGGCTCAAAATTTTATTGGATACTGGGCTATAATACGAATCTTTAGAGCCCTTGATCGACTTTCTAACGTTTCTGGTTCAATAGTTGCGCAAACAAATTTCAAATGTTTCAGGAATAACCTCAGGATTGTGGGGATTTCCCTAATTAATTTGCGGTATTTTGGCCATAATCTTTGAACCAGAAACGCTAGAAAGTCCATCAAACCCTATAAAGAGTCATATTATACCCTAGAATCCAGGAAAACTTTGAGCCGCGAAATCGGCTCGTTAGGTCGGCTGCCAGGGGATGATGACGTCATTGGAATGTAAAAAAATATCCACAAACATACTCCCATCATGTAAAGATAAACAAAAAAAACGACATGCAAAACTGAAAAGATTTTTAATTGCAAACTACAAGACTTCCCGTCTTCTGAGGGCTTGAACAGCTCTCTAGCTCAATCTTCTGGCGAGTTACGGCTAGTTATGACCATGAAACCTGAGGTAAACAATGAAACGTTCTCTAAATCACTGAGATCATATTATCGAATTCATTGTAATAGCCTGCTATATGCAGTATATAAACTTTTTTAGTTAAAGATGGGGATACTGCACGAATTAAAATACATAATTCTTTACATCTGTAAAGTAGGTATGCCGCCTTCACACCCCTAACTTTCTTGTTTGATCCCCTGAAATGAGTGAACGATTAAAGCCAACGTCGTTTGCGGGAGACTAAAAACCAAAAGGGCAGAAAATTTGATGAAACATGCCGGGTCTGTATATGCATATGTAAAGAAAGCAAGGTCGGTTTACTTAGGATGCCGCGGTCACTACGATGGTCAAATGTAAATCTTGGCGGCAATAAATAAATTAGGGAAAAAGGCTGCCTCATCAGATTTGTACGAGGGAAAATGCATAACGCTATTAAAACGTCTACTAAACCGCACACATTTGAAATTACGAACTAAACTCAACTTTCTGAAGACAAGTAACAGCAACTTTTGAAATAGCAATAGCCTGCTCCTTGTAACTGAAACAGAAAACAACTTCAAAACTTAAATCCTCTCTCCCTTAACTAGCAGCAATTGAAAAGACTAGAACACATCGAAAACAATGACCACTGTTACGATTCCAGAACGAGTTATGACGAATAAGGAAGGATGTTAAAAATCCGCTCAGTTCACTTCGACTTTCGTTGGTAACGGTCCCTACGCTTAAAGAAGACTGTGGTACCCGCGGTCAGCTCTACGCACGTAGCTTCAATAGAAGGTGTAGATTTTCATAAGTTAGTAGTAGGCGTAGCGCGGCTCCGATTGGAAGCAGTCGGTCCAAAGGCCGGCCTTTGCACATATCTGCATTCAAGTAACTTCACTCCACAGGTGAAACAAGCAAAGAATCTATCGCTAATTTTCATTGGAAATCGATTTCTCCGGAAGCCATATCGTTGGGTATGTACCTTTTATCACTTTTAAATGTTAAGTGCAGAGTTGGAGTTAAGCAAACTTTGCTGTAGTCTCTACGAGCTCATGTTTACTTTGGTGGCAACCGCCGGCTTGGCACATTTTACGTGCCCTGTAACTGATTGATAGCACATCGCAGATGGCCGTTTTCTCATTGTTGTTTGTCGCACGCTCGGGAAACTGACAGTGAAGCCTGTTTTCTCAGTTTAGCTGCGCCTGGTGGAATGGTTTAAATGCGACACGCCTAGTGATTTTTTTGACTGATCTCTGGTGATTTTCACCGCAATCTAATGATTTTTTGCAAAGTGTGTGTTTGAAGAAGGTCGGCTGTCCTTCCAAACAATTGATTACGTGAATCGTTGTTTGAATATTTGCACCAACAGGAAGAACAAGTGTTTCTCATTTGACTTTCTTATTGTTTCTACTTCCGCGCTGTTTAATGCTGCAATGTTGGCCTTGGAGGCATTTTCATTTTTTTGCAGGAGCACTGCAGTTGAAATAATTAACTGAATGTCAAGTTGATTGGCTCACTTCGTCTTACGTTTGAGCGAGTTCTTCTTTTATCCACTGCTTGGTCGCGCAAGGTTTCGGGGCACGTGTTGAGCAGCCATTCGGTTGTCTCTTCGTCCTTACGATTGACTTACGATAGTCATCAAGTGGATTTGTTTTCAGCTCTTGTAAAATGCCTGAACATTGTTGGTATGAGATTTTCCAGGCTTCGGCATGATTTATTTTAACGAACGTGCCAATGATGTTAAAGATTTTGTGTAATAAAGCAAATAACTAAATCATTTCAGGTAAAATTGTGAACTTTGACGCACAAATTTTAAATCCAGTGATTTTTTTCAGACCTATTGAAGTTTTTTGCGGATCTAGAGATTTTTGCAGAGAGGCCTGTGGCAGCACCCAAGTAACGATCAAGCGTTGTTGACGTTTGCTGCTTGAACTGTGACAACAAGCTTTGCGCTGACTGTCTTCCGTTTCATACGCAAAGTACTGTACGGAATACAAGGCTGCACTACTGTTAGTGCATGGAATATGTAAGGTATCAGGTTTGGCGAAAGACTGCTAGACACGCGTTTCTCAAAACTCTGTGAATTCTAGCTTACCACAGCTCGCGATTAAGAGTAGTACCGCAACATTCAGTACATGCAGAAAGTGTAGACAGAGGGGGATCCAGGGGAGGGGGCGATTGGGGCGATCGCCCCACTTAAAACCTACGAAAGTAACTTAACTCACCATGATTTTGTACAATTTGGAAAAAAAGCATTCGCGATATAAGGTCATTTTGCCGTCCATTGTTTTGTTGCAGCAGTGTTGTGAAGTATAATTCATCTCTCTTACGGTAGTGAACCCGTAATGAGACTTGACTACGAAATAATGCTGAAATCTCCCCCTCTAAACTTGCTGGCTGGATCCACCCCTGAGTGTAGACATCAACAAGCACTTGAAGCAGCCACTGGTTCGGGAACTGTCGCAACTAACTTGTAACTATCTTTCATTGCCGAGATAGTTTATGGGTCCGCGAGCGTGCGATAAACAGGTAACAATGAGGAAAGCAGGCATCTGCCGCTCGCTATCAGTTACAGCAAGTAAAACTGCGAAAGGCGGCGATTGCAATTATTGTCGGTTAAGTAAACATGAGCTCGAAGACACAACAGCTAACTTTAGTTAACTCCAAACCAACTTGCAATTATCTTTTATTAGCGAGATATATCATACGTCCACGACTCAAAAATTTAAAAAATGTCGGTACGTGATGTTAGTGTCCATCAGCAAGCTGCAGAAATAGCAAAAATGAAGCATTTGTTGTTTAAGAATTTTGACTGTGAACATTACCGATTTTTCGTGACAAACAGCAATTCATTTTGCAAATTCAAAATATAAAGGAAAAACACTGCTAGCGGATAATAACTATGACTGCGAAGACCAACCTTGGCAATATTGTGACGCAGGATCATAATTTGTAATAATTAATTGGACTTTGTTACAATTGTATTCCTAAAAGTAATACAAGTATCCAAACCAATCCGTGCATCATTAACACCAAGATGCTGTTTCTGACGGCCTGGACTGTAGTAAACAGCAGGCAATATTAGTTGTGAGGCACAGGCCTAAGGGTCCCGGCAATCAAGGGGCCCCCAACATGAAAGCTGGCATTCAATACAGTTATAGCCTGCCTACTGTTGCGAGAACTTCGTCTCACAACATGTGTGCCTCAGGAACTGAAACAGAGAGTGACAATGACGAACAATACGAATCTACGGACTTTGGGTGCAATTCAGACGAAAGCACTTTTGGTTGCATGCCTCAGCTCAAACTGCGCACTATGATTTGTTGTCCAACGTTCAATGCAGGATACCAGGGGCCGCTATAGTGGGTCGCGAGGCCTCGTACTCTGAGTCACGAAATAATTTAAATTTACATTTCAATTTGCCATTCTGATTAGACAGAATAAATGCAGCCATTTATGTCTACTGTTTTATGTACTAAGTTTCATACAATTTTGTGTACGAAAATTGCTACTGCCAATACAGTAATAGGCCTAGTCCTAAAATTTATATTAGGTTATAGAGAGCATTTTCAACAAAATTATATGCTCACGAAACGTTTGGGTTGCGAAAATTTACAACTTTTTTTTAGGATCGCTCCAAGAACTATTTACGGGCCCCTGTAATATACAGATTATGCGTGCAACTGGAAAAAAAACATTACAGGCGCTTGTGACATCGACATAGAGGAACGGTATGGGATCTTATACAGGACACAGGAGAAGAGCAGGGATAAAGCATGTTACGATGGTAGTCCAGCTGCATCAATTAGAAAGGCGAACTTCGTAGTGAAGGTTGTCGTCCTTGAATGTTGTGAGAAAACAGTGTGCCGCGTACCTGAGATTACGGATATAAAAAATTCAGGTCAAATGCACCGGAATTACAAAAGTGGAGTGGCTTAAAGAAAACTCAAGAGTAGAGCAAGAAAACCGAGATGAGCAAATTAAGAAAAAGATGCCATGTCTGCTGACATATGGGTTTGAGACAAGCTTGATCTCTAACATTGAGCGTAAGAACTAAGAGGCCACCATTGGATAAGAATGAGTGCGGTATAAAGAAGCCTAAATAACGTCCAAGTCTAGTTATCAAATCAGTGTAGCTGTAGTCGAAAGCGATGCCAATGTTAACATTTCACAACCACCAACAACGTTTAAATCATTTATCGCTGATGTGTATTGAGAGCGAACTATTGCGGAAACAAACTTTGACAAGCTGATACATGAATTTGTTTGCAAAAAAGCACGCAAAGTACTATTATAGTTTGGGTGTCTAACATGGAGGGAAAACTGAAAAGTTTTTCGTATTCCTGAATTTGTGATAGGACAAATGTTTTCATTCCGCGTTGCATATCTACCCCTTTCATTTGATGTTGCTGAGTGTTATTTCACGTGATGAACACGAGTACTATCGGGACAATAGGCGACACTGGTTTTTATTGAAAAGATGGGGGTCCTCGAACAATTATGCCTCAGGCCCCTAAAAGCCCCATCTGGCACTGACAACAGGGAAAGCTTAGTGACAACAACATATTGCGTCTGAGGAACGATGTGTGAAGTAAAAATTTCCGGCGGGCCTACAGGCATTGCAGGTTTGCATAGCCCAAGAATCGCTTCCTGTGTAGCATATTCTCTCTTCTGAAAACGTTCACTTCTATTGTTGCAATCTCTCCGTTGACGTTGAATGTGCGATTCACCACGAACGGGATGTGCACGAAGAACAGCACCCGTACATACCTGGCGCGAACAAGCAATAATAGAGTGAATATGGCATGTGATGTCTATTGTTGCTTGTTGCCACAGTGCGAAGCTTTGCGCGCATGCCGTTCGGGATTTCCGATCGCTGCAAAACGGTGCTGTGACCAGGATGTGAAGGTCGTGCCAGGTGCAGCCTTCACACAAAGAACGTGCGATTGGTGTGGCTCGTTGTAAAAAGGAGGGGATGTTGTTGCAACCTCTCCGTTGGTGTTGCCTTGATTGGGTGATTCACCACGAACAGGACGTGCGCGAAGAACAACACCCATATATATGTGGCGCGAACAAGCAACAAAAGAGTGATCATGGCGTGTGATCTCTATTTTTGCTTGCAGCCACAGTGAAGCTTTGTGCATTTGCCGCTCGGGCTTTCCGATCGCAACACTAGTAAGGGACACTCTGCAGTTAGTTGTCTTCGAATCGCCCTGCTTTTTATTCGGGCATCAGTTTGACTTTTCAACTGTGAAGTGATCAAACTAGAAAGTCTGATCGCTGGTAACATTTCGCGGGGCCACTGGGTCTTGCGCTGTTTGCAATATGATGTTCGTTGACTTCTTTGTTGCAACAAAAGTACAGCTTTATGACTCATAATAATCTTTCTTAGTCATCAAGATGTCAATTTCAATTTGTGTGAATATAAAACTCTTTAGAATGAAATTGACGACAAAACAGGAAAACAAACCAAACTTCAAAAAGAACCTTGTTTCTCATTTATATGTTGAAGTCCTAGCCACAGGGTCTACAACAGCAATAATGTAGGATCCAGGGTGTAGTTGCTTGTGGTACATCTCCGTGAAAAGTTTCTGTCTTTTCTGTGTTGTGGAACATCATGTTTTAAAAATGACTTTTCATCACAATGTCAGAAAGAACCTGTTTGATATTTCAACCAATATTCCCGCATTTTTCCGGTATATTGACTGGGCAGAGGGCCCAGAGACCGATATCTTTTGATGTTCTTCTGCTGCTGCACTGCTGGTTAAAGTTTGTCTATTTTCATCGTTACGTAGATCTAAGTCTGTACCAACTTCGATTTTCTGTCCTCTTATAGGTCCCGCAGAAATGTCTCCGCTGGACTTCATTTCCCTTGGAACATATTCCCTCCTCCCGTAGCCATCTTTATTCCATACTTTTAACCCTATTGTACATACTCCTATTATTAACACAACTAGGTTGTGTCTGCTTACCTAGGTTTCGATTGTTTTGTTTGTTTGTGCATTTATGATTTGGCTTTCTTGTTTTGTTGTTTGTTTGTGTATTTTTGTGTTTTGGTTTTCTCGTTGCTGCTGGTTTTCTTTTGTTTTGCAGGAACAGCACGTCTTTCCCAGTATTCCCACATATCACTTCTGGCGAACAAAGAAATGTGAATGAAACACCTCTACAGATTGGATCCCAAGAGTACCAAATCAACCATCATCCAAATGCAAAAAACACTGCAAACAATTTGTAGAGCTTGCTAGATGCGAAAGGGTTATGACAACCCGGGCAGAGTGTCATTTTAGCTGGGTTTATACTTTCTCTGCCACGCGCTCAACTCAACTCATTTTCGCGTTTCCAGCCGAGAAGTAACTCAACCAAAGTATAGATTAATTAGACAATTTGCAGACCCACCCATAAACTAAGCTACGCCACCAGCTCTTATCTTATTGCAGTTGAGTAGGGACAGCTTACTGTATGTAAATACAATATATCATAGCCAGTGGCGTAACTGACAGGGAGCAGAGGGGCGAATTGCCTCCTTGCAAGCAAAATGTAGAAACTAGTCTACAATTCCACTTATATTTCGCTTTTAGCATTATTTTGGTTATCAGTAGGTTGTTTTTGTGTGTTTTTCGGATTATTTTCCGGTGATTTAGGCTTTTAGTTTAGACATCCACATCGGGATTCACCATCATTTCTCAAGTTTTTTTTCTGAGTGTTGGGTAGTGGACCCCGTACAGTGGCCAGTGGGCCTCTCTTATCTAAATTCACTACCCTGGCTCAAACCTTTAGTTACGCCACTGATTGTAGCGATGTAAAATAAGAAATGTAAGAAGGAGGGTATTTAGACATTTTTTGAATGTCCTCGGACATTATTTCATTTCTCATGAAAAACGTGGACATGCACTTCAAAAAGAGGACGTATGGTAACCCTACTTAATAATGCTACGCATATGCGACCTGTACGACTCTGAGTAAGGCAGACGCAAATTCTACCAGTAATGAGTAGAGACGTAAGCTAATGCGTTCTACTTGGCTTGGTCTTGCATTCACCAGATTCAGATACCTGACCGACTTTCAGGCAAACAATAAGTGCAATAGTTGTTTGGTCACAATATCAAATAATATACTATATAAGTAAAATACTGCCCTCTGAACGACCGACAATTTAATAGCGTCTAAAAACAAACTTTCCTCATTAATAAAAATGACTTAAGTGGCACGCACATGTACATATGGCAAAACACATGAACATAGTGAAGGGCCCCTTTTTGGTGGGGAGCCCGGGCCCCTTCCCCCCCTAAATCCGGCACTGGCTACCATTGCGACGAAGCTCAGCAGGTTGGATGCCTGCGAGGATTGGAAGGTTGTCTGCTGGTGTAGGACGCGGACATCCAATAACAATTCGCAAGGCGTCGTTGATGGTGGGGTCAATAAGGCGGGTGCGAGCACTGCGGCACCAAAAAGGAGCACAGTAGGCTACTCTGCAGTTAAATGCACCAGGGCTAAGGAAGCTGTTCGCAACGTTGTTACTTCAGCACCCCAATCGGAGCCAGCTGGCTCAGGAACGCGACGAGTGATGTTAGTTTCTTGCGACGTGACTAAAGGTGTCGGCGATACGTGAACGACCTGTCCAACGTAACTCCGAGGTATTTAGGCTCGGAGCAGTAGGGCAGAGTTTCGTTGTTAAAGTTGACTTTCAGCTCACATTTGGCTTCCTTATTGTTGAGATGGAAGACCGCCGGCACTGTTTTCGTGGTGCTGAGATTTAGCTTCCAAGTATGGAGGTATTCACCGACAGTTGCCATGTCCTTGGTCAGCGCCCCTTCCACCGCCTGACAATCTCCATCAGCATGCATGGTTGCTTGGTCGTCATCATATGCATACTTTCTGGAGATGGTGGTTGGCAGGTCGTAGGTGTAGAATCTACACCTACACTGTCGATGTTGAAGAGAAGGGGTGCCAGGACAGATCCCTGTGGGACGCCGTTCTTGAGGCGTCGTAACCTGCTCCGCTTGCCATTTCCGGTAGTAAGAGTGAAGCTGCGATTGCCAACGAACTACATGATCATGCGGAGCATGTGTCTGTCAGGTGGCAAATCGAGACTGCTGTCTCCATTGTACTGTGCTAGCTTTGCTGATAAACCGTGATACTGGAAAATAGTGCATTGCCCATAGCCTAGTACAGGGATTCCCAACCTTTTTACGATCTCCTATCTCTGAGGCACCCCGTATTGTCAGAGCATGCCACTTCTTCCAGAACAACAATATTGATCGATTCTTAGTTCCTTCAGAAGAACAATATACATCAACATAACAGTAAAAGAACTCCACTAAATTTAATGTTTTTTGTTTTTGTTTACCTTCCCCAATTGGTCGATGCGTGGCTTAAATTTGCTAACAGCGCATCGAAAGTCGTGAAGTTACGACACAACATGAATAAATGTATTTATTTAAAAACAAAGTCAGATTCGTAAACTAGAAAGCTCCAGTTATTTTGTGAAAAAATGGAAGTTACACCTGTATCACCTGGACGGCCTTCGCATACCACTAGTTGGGAACCCATGCTGTAAGAGGACATAAAATAGAGGAACATGCTATGAGAGTCTAAGTCTACATATAACGATGGGAATCGGCCTTGTTTGACAAGCGGTGCAGCACCAGTAGCAGAGGACTGTCAAGAAGTATCAAAGCAAAACACGATAGGTGAGATGGCTGAGGCTATCACTAGGGGCAACGATATCGGTCTCTGACCAGTCAATACTCCCGAAAAATGCGGGAATATTGGTCGAAAAACGAAACAGGTGCTCTTCGATATTGCGATGAAAAGTTATTTTTAAACCATGATGTTGCACAACACAGAAAAGACAGAAACTTGTCACGGAAACGCACAAGTCTTATTCGTCGCAAGGACCAAAACGGGGAAGTACTTGACTGAGACTGACTTTATTTTTTTTCTTCAAAAAGTTGGGTTTATTGTTTCATCTGTAGATTGATGTGCGCGGATGCGACTAAATGTGCGCATTTCCTTGTTGGAAAGGGATTCCACGACTGGTAGCACGCTCTTAAGGAGCCACAAGCAATCAATGGAAAATTTAGATGCCACTATTGCGTTTAGTTTTAGACATAGCCTAGAATAAGAAATTTTCACCGGGCAGCAATCACGAGCGTAATCAAGAAGTTTAGTTGGCTGGGAAAACTGCAGTACTTCTGGTGATTACCAAACGAAGTCACATATTCGTCCAACTGGATGGAGGCAAATCATCAAAAGCGGCACGATTTTCCTGTGCTTGATAGCAATTTCGTATCTACTGACTACGTGTCCGACGGCAATGAAGAAATCTAGAAAACGTACTTTGTGAATACCACTGGTTTTATCATATGGACATGGAAACATATCCCACGCATGGCCGTCAGGAGGGAGGCAAGGGCGTTGGACCCCTGCATTTTGAAATTTGACATATTCCCATTAAATCTTTTGCAAAAAATGTTGTTTTCTTGGTTTCGAGTGGGTAACATGAAATTTCACCACTTTTGCCCCCCCTGGAAAAATCCGCTATTGGGCCTCCCTGGAAAAAATTGCGACGCCCATGGTCCTGCCGAGCCCGATGGTCCTGCGGACACCCCAGTTCATTTCTTCGTGACAGGAATCAGCCCGATAGACTCTAAGAAAGCTGCAAAATTGAAGCCTACCGACTTTCATGTACATTTCTTGCTATTTTTGCTACTAGGCACAGCTGACACGATAATCTGGCGGTCTTTCAATTGGATGATACAGTGATACATTTTTTAGTTTTGTTTTAGTGTCGGGAAAAAAAACCGAATAATAAAAACTTTCAGTTTCACTGAATTTCATTCGTTTGGAGCAAATATAACCCAATCGTTGCAGAGTTTTATGGGGCGCCGTTTGTAAAAATATTATATCTGACAGATTTAACACAAAAACTGCTATCTCTGGCAGAGATAGCTATCTCTGCATGCAGAGATGTTATCTGTGGCAGAGATTTCAGGTGCAAAAAGAGAATGCTGTCACAGAAAGAGCGCGCTGAAAGCGAGCCCTTCGACACGCTTCAGCGCTGTCTCTGCATGCAGAGATAGCTATCTCTGTCAGAGATAACATCTCTTCACGCAGAGATAACATCTCTGCATGCAGAGATAGCTATCTCTGCCAGAGATAACATCTCTGCATGCAGAGATAGCTATCTCTGCCAGAGATGGCAGTTTTTGTGCTAAATCTGTCAGATATAATATTTTTACAAACAGCGCCCCATAGAGTTTCACACATTGCTTTCTCTTTGAAAGAAGGCTTTGACAAAGTCGCATTGTTTTTATAGACCCAAGTGACTGTTGCTGAGCCATTCTATTCTTCGTGGTAAGAAACTTACGAACTGCTGGTCGGAGATCATAATTGGCAGTTCCTGTGCCGTTGAGAGCTGTGAGCAGTCTTTGATTTACGGTTGACCTTGACATCGATGATCGCAGTTCTGTTTTAAGGAAACTGTGATGCTTTACAGCTCGTTCTGTAATCATGCTGTTAGGACAAGAAATGAAATCGCACTGAGCAAGCTTGTTGAACAATGATCCTCTTCTCGACGTTTTTAACAGTTCATAAAACTTGGTAGTGACTGTGCTGCTTACTCCAAACTGTCTTGCTTCTTGCACAGTGAACAAGCCCACTGCGTTTTCAGCGTTTTCCTCAATGCTTTCCTTTCCAAGAATTTCAGCTACCAATTTTCGACCTGAAAACGGAATTCGGACATGAGACGTGTTAAAAGCATTGTTACGGTCATTATTCGTTCGCTGCTTTCCAGTCGGAGAAATTCCTTCATCAGCGTAATTTAGTTTCTTTGTTTGTCGTTCCAATAATTGATTCACGTCACTGTACCCTTTTTTCCTTTGCGATGACGAGTTTAGAGATTGGGGGAACAGGTTTGGTTATTGTTGATGCGAATGTGCTGTTGCGATCGGAGAGAGCGGCAAGTGCGCAAAAATTCACACTGTGGCAGCAAGCAACAATAGAGGTCACGCGCTGCGATCACTCCGTCATTTCTTGTTCGTGCCTCATATGGGTGTTGTTATTCGCGCACATTCCGTTCGTGGTGAACCGCGCATTCAGCGCAACGCCAGCGGAGAGGTTGCAACAGTGCTACGAGAAAGAGGGCCATAGTTCGTTTTGATGTAATTTGGAGTTATCAGGCAAACGGACGATAACTAACGCTGTTTTTGGTGGTGCTGTGACCCTTTGTTTGTGTGTGTTTCAAGTGCATGCATCAAGTACGTTAGTGCGTCACGTGCTTTCTGAGGGTTAGGTGCTTTACGTGTACTTCTTGTGCAAGTGCGATCCGAGCAAATGCAAGCGCCAGTCGTTTGGTTTCAAATTGTTTATTGTTGATTTGAGTGCACATCAGACAGGTCACTAGGCCCAACACCTTGAGAGTTTGTTTATGAACTCTGCATAAAATAAACAAAGGACAAAAAGGGCAGCACCAGTTGAAGGCTTTCAAATGGAAGGCAACGATGAGGCTATTTCTGATGCTTGTCCTGTAGTACGAAGCTGTGCTCAAGAGTTAACTAAAATGAGGAAAACCAGAGGTGGTCTTGCAAGCCAAGTAACGAAGCTTCAAGGAGAGCTTGACATTTTAATGCTTGATGTTAACTCATACGAGGCAGCCGCAAAAACTAAAAATGCCTGTGATCAATCAATAATCTGACTTACCTGAGATAATATTCCTCGACTTTCTTTCCCTTGGACTACTTCCTTATCGCGGTGGGGAAGTTTATGTGTCTCGATGACCCCTAGAGCTGTACTGGCGGGATCAATGCTCCCAGAAGGTCACCCAAGCCAGAGTGGTCAAGGGGTAGAGGCCAGACAAAAGATAGTCTCGTTTTGCATCAATGTGCACTCGTTGTGCTAGTGCATCTTTCCAGCTATGGACAAAAAGCAGAGGAACCAGCCGTTCCTCCACTTAGGCAATGAGCAGATGAGGATGACCTTCACCTCAATGGTCAACGGTCATGGAGAGGCCACTCCATGCTGATAATCGGTAACTGCCACATAGCGGTATGTTTGCTGAGATCTCAGCAAACATACCGCTATGTGGCAGTTACCGATTATGAGTGCAGCTGGATGCGGTGTTAAGATGCGCGTCAGGGGTCACATATGACAGTGGGGGATGGGATTTTCCCATCCTTGTTGGTCAGTCGCCGCCCGCCTTAAGCCTGGCAGCCCCAGGACCAAAAGGGAACTGACCCACCGCAACTTTCTTGCCTCTCTGGGCGTAGGAGGCTGAAGGGAGATATCCCTGACAGGCAAGTTTCATTTCGCCTGAAACTACTAAAAATAAATCTTATGCCCATGCGAGGGCTGGCCGGCGCAACTCGCCCCACCAGAAGCATCCTTATTTGTGGTCTTAAGCCCTGCAAGAGGAAGCGAGGCCCGTGAAAGAAGAGGACAAGAGGCAAAAGACCTGGGAAACGAGGCAGAAGGGGGAAGTGTGAGCTGCTGGGGCTCAGTAGAATTTTCATTGGCTACTGTAACATCAGAGGCATCCGTGGCAGCAGGTATTCCTTGGAGAAGTCCACTGGGGCTTTTGACATTCTTCTTTTCCAAGAAACCAAGCTCCGCGTTTCCACTCAGTGACTTTGTCTTTCCACCTGAAGGTGTATGCAATGGGCTTGCCTATGCATACCGACGAAACTCCATTTGTACTGTCACCTTTCTGGACTGGACCACCTTTACTACAGATGACAGGCAACTCCAGATCTTGAAAATCCATGATCCTAGACTTCACAAGCCTCTCACATTGGTCAACCTGTATGTTAGAGGTGGCTCAGCAGCTGATTCCTGTCAGTGGGATTTCTTGCGGGACCTCTCTGACACCTTGGAGAACCATATTGTTGTCGGATATTTCAATGCAGGTCACTTTTCTTGGGACAGTGGCGGGGTCAACCCCACTGGCAGAGGACTCGCTACCTGCATCTTCTCAACACAGGTGAACCCACCAGGCTTGCAGAACGTCCAGGCGACACTGACTCTTGCACTGACCTTACCCTCTACAGCAGTGATCTCAATAGCAGGTTAATTTGGAAGCTCGGCAGTCACGTGGACACTGGACAGCGATCATCTACTGTGTGAGGTGCACTGCCGAGTTAAATATGCCAATCCTCTTTTCAAATACAAACATCCATATGACCGGTGCAGCAAAGGATACACGGTTTGGAATGCCGTACGTAACTTCGCCAAGAGCAGACGCGCACATACACTGCTGCTCAGGCGTAGTGGGGCACCCTCATGGTGCAATGATGAGGTCGACTTGGCCTGGACACACAAAAATAGAGCACAGCGCTCATGATAGAGCTCGGTTGACTGTCAACCCTGGCTTGGTAGTGGCTGCCAGAATAGACAGGAATCGACACTCAGCTGTATACAGAAGAGCAGCCTCCAAGACATATAATGACAGATGGGATACCCTGTGTGAGAAGGCCAATCTCTCCACAGCTGATTTCTGGCACTACCATCATAGTATGGATAAGCGCCTTCCTCCATTGAGACTGGTCCTCTATGAAGACAGCGGTACCCCCCCTTGTCACCGATCAGCAGCAAGGTGAAGCATTTTTGCACCGCTTCATTCAGCAGCCAATCACTGTGACTTGGAAGAACGACAGCACCTACTTGGTCAACTTAATGACCTATGTCATACGGCTAGTGCTCTACAGCCTATCATTGTCGTTGAGGTTACAGAGGCCATCAGGTTAAGATCACTCACCGGGTCCTGACTGTATCAAGATTGATGACTACAAGCATCTCTCAGACAACACCATAGCCGAGCTCACAGATCGCTACAACAACAGTCTCCATTGTGGGAATGTACCGGAGGTGTGGACTGATGCCTTTGTTGGTCCTGTACCCAAGCCAGCTAAGGACAACAAATGTCTTAAGGGTCACAGGATCATTGTGGTGCAGAATGTGATTGGCAAAATCAAGGAAAATATAGCAGCCAGAAGATTCACCCGCCATATTGAATGTGTCCTCCCACCAAGTATGAGTGCCTACCGCCCTCACAGAGAGACCTGGATCAATCCAGCCACAGTGGCAGCAAACATCTGGGACTGCTTTGAGGAAAAGGACAAACCCTTGTTGGTCGCACTTGACTTGGAAGATGCCTACAACCGCGTCTGGCTACCCATCTTGGCTGATCTCATGCTGCAGCTTGGCATCTCAGTCTTCTGTGTCTGGTGGGTCATGTCTGCACTCAACACCAGAAGATGCATGATGAAGCATTGGACATGGTGCTCTGACTGGACTCCCACCAGCACTGGACTTCCTCAGGGATCTCCTCTGTCCCCAGTCCTCTTCAATATCTACACTCTCCCTCTGGCCAGACTCAACCAACTGCATTGCAGGCTGAGAACCTTTGCTGATGACATCTTGGTCAGTTGCAGGGGTAAATCAGCCCAAGACATGATGGACCTCATCTGCCCCACTTTGCGCAACATCGAGGCATACTGTGAATGCAGTGGCATGCAATACAATGGTGAGAAGGCCGAGGCAATGCTGTGCACATTAAACAATCGTCTCCAGTCATCCAGCTTTCTTCCTATCCACTATGATGGGCAAGAGATCAGAGTTTCAGACACACTTCGTCACCTGGGTGTCATCTTTGACAGACAGTTCAACTTCTCTGAGCATGTCAAGTCTGTCCTCTATCGTGGTATCACGGCAGCCAATATCCTGAAGGTTGCAGCTGGTAGGAAGGCAGAGGAGAGGCATCTTGTAATGTTGTAGAAGAGCCTCGTCCTCTCTGTTGTCGACTACGCTCTGGCTATGATCAACATCAGTCAGAACCTCATGGGCAAACTGGAACGACTGCAAAAAGCGTGTCTCCACATCATTACTGGATACCGTAGGTCAACTTCAGTCCATTTCCTCCAATATTTGGTTGGAATTACCTCTGTCGAGACACAACAGAAACCTGCACAAGCTACCATCACGTGCAAGGCTCTCCAAGAGAGCAGACCTGGCTTTCGTGGGGTCATTTCCAAAGACCTCACTGCTCTACAGGCTGCTCAGCAAAATAAACCAGCTCTGCCTCACCTCAGACCGAGGAATAGGACGGCTGAGCTTCTCCACAGACTGAGGATGAAGCCTTGGACCTCACGTGCCTTATCTGCTACTTTTGAACTCAGTGGCATTCACTATCCCTCCCACTCTCTAGCGTGGATCCCACCAGAGCTGCATGATGAAGAGCCTACTGTCATCATCAACTTCAATCGGGATTGCAGAGTCTGGCCTCCCGGAGCAGCCAATTCTGTTTTCTCTCAACTTCTTTCTGACATCAACAGTGGTACTGACTCGATCCTTGTAGTCACTGATGGCTCCTTTGACCCTGCCACCATCAGAGCAGGGTGGGGTTTTGCCATTTTCAGCAATGGTGGACTTACGAAACAGGGAGCTGGAGAACACCAGGTGTTTACGTGCAGCACCAGGATTGAGTTGGAAGCTGTCGGGAATGCCTTGAAGGCAGTCAAGGATATGAAAGCCCTACCTACGGTTACTGTTGCCACAGACTCCATGGCCATTCTTTGCAAGATCCAGTCAGGTACCTTCCAGGTGAATGGTTCGACCTCCGTGACGCTCACCCAACCACCAAGGTGATATGGGTCTTTGTACGAGGCCACTCTGGAGTCACCTGCAATGAGACCGCTGACATGTTGGCTTCGAGCTCCTCCAACTTCTCTCCACTCCAGTTGTTCCCTTCTGACCTAAAGCTGATGGGAACAATGTCATGGAAAAATCAGCTCACCACATCCATCCAATCTTGGGAAGAAAGACACTGCCTCATCTTCCTAACTGGGATCATCACTCTTCAACACCAGGGCATGACGTGCCAAAGCAATCTACAACCAACTGCTCACTGGCAACATCTCATACTCCACTCTTTTGATGTTTTTTGGGGGGCGTGTTGACGGCAAGATGATCAGTGCAGCAGCACATCCTCAGTGAACCCTCTTCGCCAGAGCAAAGCAAATATTCCTCGACGTGTGACTGGTCGTTGCTTCAAGTCCAACAGGATTTCGAGTGAATCATTCTGTGTGTTCTAAGCCACTCCTAAAGCTTTTGCGACGGGAAGTCCACCAACATCGAGATCCTTCATTGCAGGGGCGAGATCATCTTCGTTGATTGTTGACAGGACAGTTCGCTTGCTGCTGATCAACTTCTTTGATTGAAAGCCGCCACTTTGAAGTAGTAATTTTAACTCCTTCGCAAGTTGAATAGCATTATCTGACGAATCTACTGACATCAAACAGTCGTCTACATAAAAACACTTTTTGATAATTGACACTGCGGCCCTGCATAGAAGACTCCGGTACTATGACGTCACAGAAGGCATGCTGTTACAGCATATGAACGCACACAAAATTCTACATTCTGCAAAGTTGAAACTATTTCAGTACATCGTAACCAAAAATAAAACAATCTGCATTACGACTAAAAATGTCAAATTGTTTCTTTGGGGCAGTTTCTCACAGGTCAAGACCACTGCACTAGGCTTGCATTGACAAAAACAAACCCATAACAGATGCAAGTTTTGAAATGAATTGTGAAACACTTTCTGGGTACGTCTTTTTATGCGTTATTAAACGAGTTTATCAGCATCGCGCAAGAGCACTGCGAGACTCCGTACTTCCAACCCCGACATCGGTACCTACCCTTCTGGAATGAACCTGCCAAGAACAGCATGGGTCTGGCTTCACCGCCTCCGCATCGGTGTCGGACGTTTCGGTTCCTGCTTACACAAATAGGGTATGGTCTCCTCTGCGGCTTCTGAGTGTGGCGTAGAAGAACACGTGGTTGTCCATGTTGTCCAACCTTTTGTCTTCCACTGTCCAATACATCGACCTCCCCATGGACTGCATGGCCTGATGGTTCTGGATGATGAGAAAATCGATTGACTGGTGAACACCTGTCCCGAGATCTAGTGCGGCCCTGTAGTGGATTGAAAGAGCTCGCTCAAACGATGACGTATAATGATAGTTTTATGCACGGACACTAGAAGAAAACATTGGTACTGTCTGTACCAAGTGTGTGTACTGAATACATAGCAACCATTACTCTGCTGCGGCTTTTTTACATCGCATTATTGACAAAAACGCGATGTTCGTTCAACCCAGTGGTGTAGGAGATGGGGGTACAGGGGGTGCAAGCGCACCCCCTAAAATGGCAAGATCCTTAAAAAATTTGGACAAAACTAGCGCCCAAACTTCTTTGATTTGGTAAAATGGCGCCTAAAGTTTGCAGAAAATCACAAAAACTCATGAAGACTTTTTTTGAGGTCATACGAAAAAACTGTTTTCACGATCTTTGCGGGAGAAAATGTATAGGTAAAAGTCGTACAAAAACTTTCCGGGCAAGTTTGGAAAAAATCGGGCAAAAATCCTTCGAGCACCCAAAAATTTGTCTGCTCCTACACTATTGGTTTAACCCAATGCGTCACGATATTATTTGTTAGTGTAAACATTAACTGCCATCTAATCTGCTTTATTACGAGCTTGTAATAGTTTTTCGTCGAATCAACTAGAATTGGCATTGTTTTTTTGTTGCGTGAGATTTCTCCAAGACAAACCTAGGACAGTCTGAGCGTGGGGCACATACCAGTGGATTCCTCATTTCATCGTTTGTGGCAAATGATTCCGAGGTGAATCGGTCGTGAAGTTGGGGCAAAGAGTCTTGTACACAGAGGATATATCCTTTTAAATACCTTTAAATCAGTTTACAATCAAGCATTTGTTTGCAAATTAGAAGTAATTGATGATACCCATGGAATCCCAACAGTTGTTTTATTTATTTGTTTTTAGATGATGTATGCATTTTCAGGTTCTGTTGGTAGATGCATCATAGTAGTTCAGTTTAGTTCTGAGTCACTTTTATATTTGGCCCTCAACTTGACATGAATTGGCGGTAAAGATTTGCTAGCAATATGTTCAGGGAAAAAGTTTGTTAATAGAGTCAAATTGATCCTTTTCCCACTGGGGATTAAAGAATTCTGCAACATCATCAACCAAACAGATATTCTTGTTGATTGACATCAACGAGCCATAAAGAAAAACAGGAAGATGACAAATTTGCGAAAGATACTTTTCGCTCTCTTGTTTGTGGTGCTTGCAAGCCTGCTTGTTAACCTCCTGCTCTTTCCCTACACCAGGTATGATGCAAAGTAATTCAAACGTTCATGCAAAGCATGCAGTTTTGAAACAATTTAAACATTTTGCACGATACCAACCTGGAATGCAGCAAATCGCTGCTGTTATTCATTACTCCGCACCTTTGTGGAATTGTTTAGTTTCACAAAGATTCTTGAGTATTCCGAATCTCACAGCATTGCATTTCTGAAAGTGAAGGAAGGAAATGTTCACTTTGAACCAGTGTTTTTTTTAGTTTTTTGAAAGGGCGTCGTGGTTGAGTCTTGGGGTGTCAACACCATTTTCCCTTCTACAGTATATCTGATACTTTTGACTGATTTTCACAAACACGCAAGTTTCCGCCCAGGTATGCTTAATTATTTGAATGCGAAATTTACTTTTGGCAAACAAACTAAAGACAATTTCAAAAATAGAAAGGGTTCCATGTAGGCCTACATACTCATTCATGCACTCATTTTGGTGCCCGCTTTTCCTTTGGGGAGAGTCACGGGGCAGCAGCCCTAGGAGGACACGAAACACCTCACGATCAACAGCAGCATGCAAATGCATATAGTTCTGCTGTTTCCACAC
>Ga0210059_1002947_pt1 | contig 26981 bp, 13 predicted proteins | sample Ectturendosymbi2_FD_188042 | JGI IMG/M metagenome (GOLD analysis project Ga0210059, IMG submission 188042) | Ecteinascidia turbinata endosymbiont from Florida, USA - Sample 2 (SPAdes) (version 2) | ecosystem: Host-associated > Tunicates > Ascidians > Unclassified | place: Key West, Florida... | reverse complement strand
GAATTTTAAAACAAAAATCGCACCCCTACGAAGTCTAAATCAAAAGTTATAAAGTCATGAAAAGTCATATTTACCATGTTAGGTCATAAAGTCATATTTTGCATATTTTCAACCTAATTCAATAAGGAAACCACTGAAACAATCTCATATATCAGTGAAACTACTACATCGACAAGTCTAAGCTGCATCCTGCACCCTACACCCACTCGGACACCCTACAAATGTTGGCAAAAACGTAGGTGAACCAAGTTATTTGGATGAAATGTGGTGCACTGCCTAAAGATACATGTTCTTGCTGACCTAAAGAAATAAATCAATGTCCATGCATGCTTTTAATTTGCTTCAAAGTTCAAATCATGTTATATGTTTTGCTCATGTTTTGGGCTGTTTATTTCAATGGGGCTTCAACAAACCATGGGGCTACCATCTCTTATGCTTATTTTCGCTGATAATGCTTCTGTATACAGTAGTTGTATACATTCTAGCTCAGTCATTTTTGTTTGGTCATATAAAGTCATATTTTCTGAAAAATAAAGTCATATATAATCAACCTTTTTAGGTCATAAAAATGGCCCTTTTGATGAGCCTGTCACTCCGTCAATGGTAACATGAGCTCATAGATTATTCGTTCCCGAAGTATAGGCCGCGACCCAAACAAGGGTCGCGCCAAGGCCATCTAAACCTGGGTTGTATATTTTCAACGTTCGTTTTTTCCTCTTCAAGTTCTTTCAGTCTCTTTCATCATAGATTGAATTATTGCATCATACACATTTTATCCGGGAGTTTCCACAGCTGCGTGGTAAAGACAACGGGGTTAAAAAGTTCCAAAGTACCACTGCTTGTCTGTGTCTGTCTGGAGCGTAGGAACTTGAGAAAATAGTAGATTGCTAACATTGAAAACGAACGTAGCAAGTTACTGCCAAAAATCATACATGCAATCATTTTTTTCATACACTGTTTGAGGCTTTGGTCGCGAGGTGTTCACCAAACTCAGATTTGGGTCGCGCGCAGAAAAAAGTTGGGGAACCACTGGCTTACACGGTGCAGGCGAACTTGCGTTAATTTTGGTAGGTAGAGATTTTCCCAAATTCACATAAGAAGCAAACAAACACCGAAACAAAATTTTTTCGAAGTTCAAAATGAAGCTTTGAATTTTATCATGGCATGAGTAAAAACAATCTGAAAACACGATATTTTTAGCTTCGCCGCACAACGTATTCTGTCTTTACTTCATCATATCTCCTTGAAATTAAATACTTTCTACTGTCTCCACCGATGTGGGAAGGTTCAACTGATGTAGGGGTCTTGGTCACTCTCTTCACCCTGGTTTGGCCAGGGACAGAGAAATGACGAAAGAAATAACAGAAAGAACCGCCAATTTCTGAGTCTGTTCGTTGCACTACAGTACACCGCCAGATTTTTCTGTGGTTCTTAGGTTCACTCATCATGTCATTATTAATAGTCTGGTGTCTTTAGTCATCTCCAAGTCTTTTGAAGCCATCACTACTTTGTCCACCGTGCTTTATCTGGACGTCGCAGCTTGTAACTATGGAGGAATACGTTTTCTTTTTTTTGAGATGAACTTTTAAACAATTTGCTCTAAGACTCGACCTCTTTGGGTACAAAACTTCTTGCCTTAATCACAACTTTACCACTTTGCCCTTAATGTCGTCAGTTGACCCGCAACCAAGCATGCGTCTGTCCTGACGTCCCGAAGCTAGGTCCTAAAAATTTCAATAAGAGTAATGTTATTCCGCATCTTGGGCAATACGCGATTTGCCGAAAAATATTTTACAAGAAGACAAGAAGTTAGACTTCGATACTTTAATTGACAAAGATTTTTTGCATTATTTGTCAATAACTTGGCGGTGAGGTGGACTTACTTACGAGACCGAGCTGCACAAGTGTGTTGCGCATTCTCTATTTTGAATTAAGTATTGCTTCTGCAATTGAGGTCTTCAAGCATCATAATTTTCTGCATGAGGAAACGAAATGCTACGCTCAGGTCTTTTATTTCTGCGAAATTGCACAAAACAACTCAGCAGCCACTTGCAAGAAGTTTCTGCCACGTTTCTGTTTCTTTATTAGTTGGTTGCTTGCTACCGAACCACACATTCGCGTTGTCACTCAGAGCAAATTCGCAATGTTGTTCGTAATGTAACGATTTCTTCTGTTCAGGGTGGGGCACACAGACCTGGTGGAAAAAGCCGAAGACCTCATTGCCGAGCACGGACTGCCGATCTCATTGCTGGGCGCATCGTACTGGGGCGTCAGCGTGAACGACTGCGTCTTTAACAGTAGGGTCGCCGTTGCCAAGATCTTGCAAGCTCATGGCGTGAAGAGCTGACGCTGGAACCAGACATCACGTTCCATTTTCACTCGTTGCATATTTCCCAAGCTGCTCTACTGCAGTGAATTCACTCGAAGAGTCTTTGAATTTTACAGCGTGGTATGTAAGCCAGTGACAGTGGCGTACGCAGAAAATTCCCGAGGGGGGGTAAGTTTCGTCACAACCGTTTGACGTCACAAATCAACTTTAGGACGACCATTCTAGGGGGTCCGGGGGCATGCCCCCGGGGAAATTTTGCAAAATCACTCCAAAAAATACGCAAATTGCGCCTAAAAACACGCATTTGCACCTAAAAATACGCATACTGTTTATAAATTTTTTTATTTTTAGGGTCTGAGGGGGGGCCATGCCACAGTGCCCCCCTCCGTACGCTAGTGGCCAGTGATCGCTGTGTTCTTGAAGTTGTGGAAACTTCGTCATTACCTACCTGGGTAAAAAGCTCACAATAACAATTTATTCACAAGACCAGCGTATGTTCGAAATGCGACGTTCAGCCTGTGAAATGAGATTGTTCGTCGATTTGTGCTTGCATTGGTGGCAGATGCTGTTCAGTGTGCGAGAGCTCGTTGCAAACGTATAACTGCTGCTGATTAAGGTACAGATTTGTTTAGTAACTATCGTTTCTTTCTGTTACTTTACTTGTGTCTTTAAATGCACTCTATAATTTTTTTTTATAAAAGTGGATTTAGCCCTGCCTTGAGAATGGTTGCAAGAAAAGATCTAATTGGCCAATTACTTGCCAGTAATTCAAGAGTGTTTGAAAATGCCTTCGGATTTTAGTGTTCTAAACACATCTTATTGGTGCAGTAGGGTGTTGTACACGTGGTTCCCAAAGAAGTCTATCAGCAGGCAATTGTATTAACTTCACACATTTACAGATTTTTACGCTTACCACTAAATGAATTTCATTTCCAGTGGTTGTAAGCGACGGATTTGGATGCAATCGCACAGGACTTTTTGCGACCGGTTGGTTTTTCTTGCATAAGCTTAAAGAAATAAATAGAGCTCAGGCAACTGCGAAGCAAAATTCTGTCTTGTGCCACTCAATACGTTTGCTTCACATTTTATCACTGCTTGTGCTTCATTCGTTTGTCTTAACTGATGAAGAAAGAAATGTTTTAAACATCCAACAGCATTTTTATTTAAATCCGTTATTTTGCTCTTGACCAGACAATTTTACGGGACTGGAATTTTCTTTTATTCCGCATAGTGTTTTTCTTGATAGTTTAATGCGCGCCCGAGAGAAGTTTATAAGTTGCTACTACGTTGATGCATTCATATGTAACGAAAAATATTTTAGCTTCGTCAGACTGAAGCCGCTACTGGCATTTTGTGATTTTCTTCCTGCATAGAAGATGGCACGTTATAATGCTTTTACCAGAAAAAAAGTAGTTAAGTGAAAACTAGAACAAAAGAAGTGGTGTTTGGTTGTGTTTGTGTACGTACTGTACAAGTTTACAATTGTAAAAGTGTGCTGACAGCAACTGCATTCAACCATCCGTTGGTTCAATTAAAAACTGCCCGAGTGGTTTTAAAACAATGAATAAGGGAAGCAAATTTGTAGAAGCAACTCGTAAGGAAGCAATCAACTAAAATAGAAAGTTTCTGTTTTTGAACTTGGTTATGTGTAAAACATGCCTGCGTCATAATAAAAAAGGGGCCAAGCCAAGACTCGCATGAACATCAACAAGCAAACAGGTCTAGCAAGAATTAAAAACCTGGTAGTTTTTTTCTAATTCGAGGTTGCTAGCCGTTTGAGAAAACATTACATTTGAGTATTGTCTAATTTCATAAAGTATACCACTTTAGCTCTGGTTGCCATTTGCTTGCAGCCAATAAACAGCAAAATCATTTTACAGCTAGTGACATGTAATTGCAATTTGTTGATGGGTACTGCAAAAAGTGCCGTGAAGTGATTGACGCCTCAGGTGATCTTGCGTTGTGAAAGATATGCTGGGAAACTGTTTACTGTTTACCACCATAAAAGTAGCTCAGATAAGAGTAACAAACATATTCAGTCGATAAAATCCAAGTCTGTGTCTTTTGTTAAAATTAAACCAACAACCTGTTAAATTTTTTAGAGACCAAAGGTGGCGACGGCTGGCATTCAAAACTACTTTTATACGTTTTAAATACATTTTGTAGATATACGAGATATGTGTAGCTTGTGGAAACTGAGGCCCACTGTTTGGGACCAGCTTCAAACGTTTTCTGAATTAATGATATAAAGCGCTTTCAAACTGGTTATTCCTTGAAGAATCGCATAGTTCGACCAACAAAAATAGCTACTTTTTGGCCTACAAAAGGTAACCAATTTGTGTGACACTCAATCGATTGTCGCAGACAAACCTTTGGTATTTAAGCAAGTGAAGACATTTTCGGCGCCCCCTATTTGACTGCCACCCCAAATGCCTGGACTGGGACCCTCCACAGAGCCAAAGTGGGCAGGAAAATGAATGAAAATATGAATATTCGAGGCTAAATACATCATAATGCACAGATCAAATTATTTTCCACATTAAGCCAGGTTCTAGATTTCTTTTTCATGACAACAAGAGTTACCTGTCCACCTCAAAGTGCTTTCAGTAACTGAACGTTGCCCACAAGTTGGTATACTACGTGGAAATTTCCATGTTGCAGTAATCTCTAACACAATCACGAGAGAGCATATTATGACGTTTGCGGCTGAAGAGCTACCTACGTTTTCGATTAAAACATTCAACTTGCAAAACCTACTCAAAGTCAATAACACCAGGGCGTGGCCCACTGGTTTAGAAACCTTGCCCTATGTAATGATCCAAGTACAGGATCTTGGGTCAGTAGAAATTTCGTATCTATTTTTTATCATGAAATCATCAAAATTTGTGATTTCGTTCAAGGATCATCAATTGATATTAACGTCAATCGATGTTTTAGACCAGAGGTGGGGAACCTTTTCACTATCACGGGCCGCGCAGATGGTGGATTAACGCTGGCGGGCCGCAAAAACAATTGATTTAATCCAAAAATTCAACCTTTATCTATGAGGGATAAGGAATTCTTTTGACATACTAAGTGCCAAGGGCGGATCCAGCAAGTAAGTTTAGGGGGGGGGCGATTTCAGTAATATTAGGTAGTCAAGTCTTATGACGGGTTCACTACCGTAATAGAGAAGTATACTTCAAAAAATATTGCTGTGACAAAACAATGGGCGGCTAAATCGCATGATATCGCGAATGCTGTTTTTCGAATTGTACAAAATCATGGTGAATAAAGTTACGTTTGTAGGTTTTAGGGGGGGGGCGATCGCCGCCCCTGCTAAGTATCTGCTTGTCATGGTGCTTCGTTTTGTCGCGATTTTGTACTCTAAATTGGGTAACAAAAATTCTGATGCGGGCCATATCAAATGTTCACGCGGGCTGCAGTTTCCCCATCCCTGTTTTAGACAGACACACCCGAAGTTATTCGACAGACAGCAGTCGTTCTCGGCATGGCCGTCGCCAGCGGGGTGGGGGCAGTGGTGCCCGGCCCCCCAATTTTATGTTTCACCCCGACCTACCACGAAACTGTAGAGTTGCTATGCGTAGTTGTGTATAGTCAATAAGCAATAGCTTATTGAATGACTCTAGTTTTCGACATTGCGTTCGTTTTTCAAGTAAACAAAAGCGCAAAATTCCACTGTTTTCGTCTCCGGAATTGCCAACATAAGGGTCTTGAATGATTTATGTAAACAAAATTTTCGCTTATGGTAAACCAAGAGCGCGTCTTGTTTTAATTTCATGACAGACAGTAAAATTGTACGAAACACAGGGTACTGTGAAATTAGTTTTTGAGTAGTCACACGTAGGTTGGGTACACACAGTGCTGGATTTGCCAATAGGCTATGTAGGCTTAAGCATGGGGGCCTCAAGATCCAAGGAGTCCTCATGCAAACTGTGGTACGCATAGAGTCAATTTCCATTACTGTATATGATCAGTTCGATGAAGAAAAATTCGTCAACGATTTATGTTTTTGATTTTTATTCATTTAAATCAGATTTTGTGTCGATAACGGCATAGAACTGTGGTTGCGAATTTCGTGCCAGGCAATTTCGGTCTGTTTCGGCGGAACCCTGAGGTTCAACCCCGGCTGAAAAACACAGCAGTGAACTAATGAGACTTGACTACCAAATGTTACTGAAATCGCCCCCTAACCTTACTGGCCGGATCCCCCCTGCCAAGCAGAGCACAGGCTCAATCGCCTTCAAAGTTGTGTCGGACGGATCAGTTTTAAAATGTAGCCTATACGTTTCATGCGATCTGTTCCATCAACGACCTACGAGTTTGGCGCTAACGCAGTGGTGTAGGAATTGGGGGTGCTTATACCCACAACAGTTTTGATTTGTAAAAAATTTGGGCAAAATCTCAAAAAAATTGGGCAACAAAGGCATTTATTGTGTCATAGAAAGCACATCGAATATAGATAAAATCAACACATTGCTTTTAGTAACTTCGTGTTTCAGTTTGTGAGAGTTGATGACATGGGCGTCGGAAGGATTTTTTCCAGGGGGGGCAGTAGGGGATTTTCCCCAAATTTTTTTCCAGGGGAGGCCAAATGTGGTGAAATTTGTTTTTTACCCCTCGAAATTGAAAAAACAACCTTTTTTTGCTAATAATTTCAAAATCCAGGGAGGCCAAGGCCCCCCCTTCCGACGCCCATGGTTGATGAGTAATTGACTCACTTAAAGGTGTATGCAAAAGAAGGCATTTCATTTGTGTGCTTTATTAATTATACAATGAGGGAATCGAGTACACTGCAAGGCACTAACTTCATATTAATAGAGTCCATGCCAAGGAAATACAGAAAAGCTTTTGTTTTTAATTTTACAGTGTTTGGATGAACACAATTTGCCATAACGTTTGTTGCATATCTGTGCAGTTGAACAATGTTGTGAAACCCACAGCATAGTCATAATATAAATATTAAATGATATAATACATGCTATATAAAATCACATATATGTCTTCAGAGAAGGAAGCATCTTTAGGCCTACCTCAGCTAAGTGTAAGGTTTCTTGCTGACAACAACAGCTGGAATGTGTATGGAACGCCAAACTCCAGAGCTGTGAGGCAGATGCTAAAGAGCCTACTGAGATAGCGACTTCTAATAATGTTCTTGCACAACCAAGTGTTGTGGCCATTTTGCATCCCAACATAAATATCTACCTACCTTTATGTGGACATGGTGAAGAAGCGGCTTGCCTGTGCACTTACGCACTAGGCTAAAGGATGCTCCCAGTACCTTTCGTGCTACTAGGGATGTTATGCTTAGCGCGTCGCATGTAGCAGCCACCGCCCTGCTACAACGGTATGCATTGAAGATAGAAGCTATTCAAGAAAGTGAAAACGAAAAGGAACTAAAAGTTTATCAGATATGGCAGACTTTAAAAGGCTTCACTTTCATGTATCTAACTGGTGGATGAAGTAACTCAGTTCATCGATGATAGTAACTTCATAAGATACTTCAAAAAACTATTGATTCAATGAAAGAGCTTTTTGTACTGCTTTATATCGTAGTTATAATCTAGTCAAGAATAATTTATTGAAGATGAAAAGTATTGAAGAAGTCGATAAAGAAAACGAGCTAAAACTAGCATACTTTTTTCAGTTGGGTTAATGAGAACCAAATTTCAAGTGCCAAATTGTCTATTTTCAAGTCTATGGCAACTTGGTAGAGGAAAATACAATGTAGCCTACTAGTATAGCTACAGAAGTCTTATAGGGAGAACGTTTGTCGCGTAAAACTTTTTCGGGCAAATTTAGGGAAATTTGGGCAAAATATCTTTTGCACCGACAATAAAATTGCCTGCTCCTGAACCTATGCGCTATGGAGCAAACCGCAAATAATGTTGTCCTGGAGCGTCCCAAACACCGACCCTCTTATTGGGGATATGGTCTGGCGGATTTAGATGATGAAACCAAGAACTGGTTGCTCAGTGCATGCCTCCAAGTCTAGCTAGGCAGAGTGGTATGTAAACAAACATCAACTCGGACGACGAAGGTCTTATTGAGCACTTTAAAGCTCTTAAGATTCACGTTATCTGATGTTTTGTTTACAAAAGAGGAATTATTGTTTCCGTTGCCACCTTTGTGACAGAGCAGGGCAATTCCCCCACATGGCCCGGTTTGCAGCGTCTTGACCTAAACAGAGAAGGCAACAAACAAAATATAAGTATTTGCAGGAATGTCAAATAATAAATGTTTTAGTTCTACATCAGACGGAAGTCCCTCACGAAAAAGAGTTGTTTTGAACCTTGCAGAGTTTCGTGTGAAGGGCTAGCTTAAGGCCAAAGTAGTAATTCAGGGAGCGCAATAGCTACAGTGGAAAGTACACCAATAATAAAAACTTAAATTGTTTGTCCATCTAATTACGTCCGCACGTTTTTCCATGGTAATTATATAAAACACTGCCTGTAAGAACTTGCTAACAAGAATAGCCCCAAATGAAACTTGAAAGACATTGCAGAAGCGCATGTTTTTCATTGTTTTACGTATAAACCACTTTCAAACTTGTTTAAATTTCTAAAATGGTTTCAAGCGGCACTTTGTTACAGCACTGAAGCAATTGCAAGCAGTAAATATTTGACTTTTACATCAGAAAGACTCGACTAGTTTATCAAATTAATTGCTTCAATATGATCATCACTTGTTGAACCCTAGAGTTTCCAACCTGTCTTCACCAAAAATAGCCAGATAAAGCATACACATGTAAAACATACATAACTAAACGCAAAATAGATATTAAAACTCTTCAGGAACATCGATGTAATGCAATTCCAATCTTCAGAAGCATTTTCATTCCCCGTGATTACACTGAATACATTTGTTTCTTGTTAAATACATCAAGTATTTTTAGGGCAACAGAAAAATTTGTGCAATATTCCTTGCACTCTGCATAGTCATAGACTCTCGTCAGAAGAGGTTTGTAATGAATATGCAGCTCAGATGATGCTTTTTCAGAGTCAAGCCTTTCCGACAGAAATAAAGCAAGATTTTGTCTGGCTTTTTTTTACCAAAAAAAAAAGTCAAGCCTTTTTTTTACCATTTTTACCAAAACAAGCCAAGTGCATTAAAAAAAAGCAGAATTTCAACATCTTACTTCAAAAAAGTCAAATTTGCAATCCTGCTGAACCCACGTAACGGTTGTCCATATTAAAAAATAATTTTTGTATTGTATTGCATTGTATTCAGCTTTAGCCGCCTGTGTTTTGCAATGCACTGATGATGATAACAGGAATTATCGAAACGTTTGCAATATGTCGTTTGTATCGTTTTCATTGGCCGTGATTTTCATTATAAGGCTATTTAGCACTTCCGCTTTTCGTGTACCAAAGCCGCCAGGGTAAAACATAAACAAATAAATAAAATTCCACTCCCTTGCTGTTGTGTTACACGGCTTGCTCATGTTAAATTTGGCGAAAGATTTCACATACTTTCATACTGCACATAACGTTAATTTCCCATACTGTTTTAAATTAAAACTCTTCCAAAAATTAAAAATTTTCCAACTTTTCCTATGCAAACTTTGCCCAGTTTTATTCTTTGCGAATTTTAGCAAACTCATAGCAAAAATTTGATTGAATACAAACCAACAATTTATAGCTCCAGGTTTGCTATAAGCTTTTCGAGGAATCAGGCAAAAGGTCCATGCCCGTTGCCAGGTTTGAAGGTTTGGGGCTAAATAGATTTTTAGGGGAAAGATTTTTGTTTTTTTTATGTTTTAAAACAAACACAAGTTGGAGTGCACTTATCCCGAACGCCCCCGACCCCCGTAGCTACGGGCCTGCTGGGTTCGATGATTCAAACTTGCACATATCTGTAATGTATTCACGTAACTAGTTTCCACAAAGGTGACCGGTTTGAATCTATCAGCAAAAGTTTTAGTAGCAAATCGATTTCACGTAACACTACGCATCCTTAGTGCTAAAATTATGTTAAAATAGATTATATTTGAACTGAAGATCGCAGTGTTACGTGAAATCGATTTCCTATTTTTTACATTTTGCTGAAGGGTTCAAGCCCGTCTCCTTTGTGGAGACTAGTTGCATGAATGGAAAACCAGTGATCAATTACTGACGGAATTTAAACGTAATTCATTTAATGTTGAAAAGCTATCCAACGGCTTGCACAGAGAACAACTCCGTATCGAAACCGACATTTTTAATTTCCAGCTGGATCTACACCAGTGGTTCTCAAACTTTTTGTCTCTGCGGAGCCCTTTCACTGCACCCAAAACCGCAGCGAGACCCTTGGTGTTGTCAAAGATTTTTCGATTGTTGAGAAATTAGATTGGTCGTTTCTCAGCGTGAGCACCTTAACCACCCCAGCAAGAAGCAAATTTCAGGCTTCAGGGCTTCGGCCTGCCCCCAGTTGCCGTCACCATGAAATATAATAGAAAAGGTCAGTCGACTTGCAACGTCAACACGTTAGAGTTAGACTATAGTTGTGGTTGTGGCGCGATTAAGTTGAATAATGGCATAAATGGGAGTAAGGACTAGCGTATTTCCTTAATTGGATTTTAGTTTACGGACCCCATAAAACACAATCATGGACCCCTAAGAAGTTCACGTACCCCAGGTTAATAACCCCTGACACTTTTTTAATAACCTTTACTGCACAAACCGTAACTCAGCAAATCCTAATTAAAGCAGTGCATTGTTTCTATATTTATGTTTACTTTAAAAGCATTGCCTACTAACTAAATAAGCTTCCTTCAATTTTCGACTTTTTTTAATAACACGAACTTTCCATCCAAATTGACAATTGGTAAATGGGAAAGTAGATCTGGGAAGTAAAGATTCCACAGCGACTGGATTAATTAATCCTACCTAATTGAAAGATGTGTGCACATTTATTTCAATCTCATTGCCCCTTACAGAATATTGGTCTGGATTTAGTTTATGAGGTGTCATTAATGCTTAAACGAAACCTAAAATATTGCAAGGCAGAAATTGTGTAAACAAAATATTTTCGAAACAATCATTTTAAGAATACACAAAATATAGATTACACGGAGCTCTTGTTCGAGATTACAGCTACAAAGAAAAAAATTGTAATTACGGCTGTAGATTACTCAGTTTGCCGGCTAAGTGGTACAGTTGGTTGAGTACGCGCCACCAAAACTCGTGCCGGGTCATACCGAAGACTTGAAAAACGGTACTTGCGGCCTGCCCAGCTTAGTGCTCGGCGTTGATGGGATGGGAGCAAGGAAACGGTTCAACCGCGGTGTTGCCATTGACTCGCCACCAGTGCAGCATTCACTGCGAAAGCAGCCGTGTGGTGCAAGGAGCAAGCAAGCGGAGATGGGCACCACAGACCACTAGTGGCACTCTGAAAGGAGCATAAAAGTGAATGTGACGAAACTGACCTGATTACTCACTTTGTAAATGATACTTTTTATGCACGACCAACGTTACCAAATATCGTCTTGTTGTATTGTTGTCTTGCTTTCATTTGCGACTCACAAGATATGACGAACAGCACTTACCTCACTGCTCACCATGCTCGTGGTAGTTCATGCAGATGGTAGATGGCGCACTGGGTGCTTCATTCAAGTTCAGGTTTTAGTTGTTGGAGGGCCCAAACAGCAGAAACAAGTCACATTCATAAATTATATTTAAGCTCTTTTAGAGTAACAAAATGTCAAGGAGAAAAATGGCCAAAACTTCATTTAAGTAAAAGCGAATGACTAAAATAGCTATCATCATTTACTTCCGAAGAGGAATTTCCCAAAAACTGAGAACTAGTCGAAAGATTTCACGAAGTTAATCCAAAATACATGTTTTTTTCACTGAACAACAAATGGGGGAACCCAATTACAAGCAGCCAGGCCTTGCAGCACCGCACTGGACATCTCATAGGCGACGCCTCTGGACTGTGCAGGTTTAGCGATGGCTTTCTTGTTACAACCATCAAGCGCTGTGTAATTATTATTATTATAAATAAAACGTTTTTTATTTTCTTGTTGGTGCGTTTTTACTTTGCTGCGCATCTATTGCTTTAAGCTAATCAAGTCAGTTTGAGTCGGCACAACAATTTACGATTGTTGGTCATTGTTACAACTTACCACACAGCATCGCATTCGAAATAATGAAGCAAGAAATCTTATTTCAGGGATGGTTTTGACAAACGCACAATGTTTTTTGTATTCATAATTGTAATACGAATTTGCAAGATATTCCATGTTTTGCTCCAACCCAGCGTAGCATTGTTCAGCAACAACTACAGAGGCCCTTTTCTCAGAAGTGGCAGTGTTTATGCTTATAACGGTAATTCTTAAAGGAAATGTACATTATATAATCCCTAAAGTAGAACGATAAGGTAAAAACGTGTAACTGAGCATTTTTTTGCAAATCTTCATCAAACATTTGGATGTAGGCTCTTAAAAGCACTAGTGTGTCTGTATGCTTTCGAGGAATCAGTCGACTGCCATCTGCTTTCGTTTTTTTGCGATGATTCAAACTTGCACATATCTCTATTCAAGTATGTACTTTACACGATGGGTGTAAACAAGGAATCGATCAGCAAATTTTAATAGGAAATCGATTTCCTATTAAAAATTTGCTGATCGATTCCTTGCTTACACTCATCGTGAAAAGTACATACTTGGACGTAGGCTATTGGACTTTTCGGACTTTGACCTTCTCAGTTTACGTTTATTAGGCAGCATGGGCGGATGTACTGTTTTAAGTTGGACCATGATAGGACAGCTGTAATGCAATAGGTAATGGAGCTTGTGCGATTGTTAGAACAAAACTTACGTATTTTACTCATTCGACACGCCTGCAGGCTATCGGTTGAAAAGAGCATTTCAGTGTCAACATTCGTCAGGTGGTAGGTGGCGCAGTGCTTCACCGTGTGCCAGCTGATGTACCTTCTTCACTCTGGGCAGAAAGAGAAAAAAGAAAGCGACCATGTTTTATCCCAGCGGTTGAGACGCAAATCAGCTGTTTGGTGCAAGCAGTCGATGTCTGTCGCGCATGCACTGTACGGGACTACCGGTGAAGCTTACCCAGAAATAGGGCATTTAAATGAGGAAGTATTTCGCAAAGCAAGGTGGTTGACGCATATTTTCAAGAAAAAAGCTGAAATTAAGCGATTTTACGCTTGTTTGAAGAGTCTTACAATCGCACTTACTATCAGCACGGTGCCAATGTGAAAAGCCCATGACTTATTTGACTAGGTAACGACGGTGTAGAACGAGACTGGTAACGTAAAAAGCGAGCGAAGTTGTGTCATTTGTGAAAACATATCTCGCTTATTCAATGTGGGGTAACGTTAGTTTGAAGATGTTTGGTGAGATAATTGCGTATTTCAGAGTATCAATCAAGACAGGTTATAGTTCAGCCAAGCATATGTAACTTAATTGTGATACAACCATTAAACAGCTGAAAACATCAATTTTTTGAGTGAAGAAATATGTAACAAAGATTCTATCTGTGTGCGCGACCAACTGTAGTAGAGTGCAGTATGGCTATTGAGCAGCTTCCAAGCAGGCGTGTTGTGTAGTTTGTAGTGTTCAAGGGAGCATATTGTGTAGCTGTCAAACAGCCATTTGGTTTGTTTATGTTTTTACGCAGTGTTGCTTAACAGGAAGTTTCATCAGCCAAGCAGTCAAGGAAAAAACAATGATGCAATGTGACGCTCTGCATAAGCACAAGTTGTTTACATTTTTAAGAAATATCTTCTGATGGCTTTGTGTTGAGTAAACGATGCAAGAAGTATTGTGTTGCATTTAAGAAACGGTGACTTTAGCCAGAGATGTAGTCAACCAGGTGTTGATGATTATTTGTGTCTTTTCTTGAAATGGTGTAGTGTTGGTGGCTATTTTTGCCATGTTGTACATTCAAGTGTTTACTGTTAGTCAAATCAACTGCTATGCGTTTCAGTTCTACGTATACTCTGTGTTTTGTTTTTAATAATAACCTCGATCATGTTAAGCCTGTCGATCGCGGGTACATCGAGTGCCGAATCGATGTCCGCCGCATATTCGAGTCTCAGTTTTGGAGATAAGATGAAGTTATCGCCGTGCTCACCAGATTCAGCCGTTGGCGGCATGGAATACGACAGCGAATCGGACGACGATGAGATCATTAAAGCGCCACGACAGAAGGAGAATAGAAACTTTGGTGCCTTGCATGCGTCTTCGCCTTCACCTACGCTCGAGTGTATCAACTGTCCTGACAGTCGAGACAATGACCACGATGTGTATGATGGCGGCATGTCGAAGGGTGACAGCACGAAATTTTGCACGCTTGTAAAAGTTGAAAGAGGATCAGATGAGAACACCAACGCGGAATTAAGTCGTACCAAGATGGCAGAAATACTAGCTGAACTTAATAGTCTTCCGGATACGAAGATCGAACTTCCCCCGCCTTCCATCAGCAGCCAGAAGAAACTGGCTGCGCGGCCGGGCTACATAAAGCGTCCCATGAACGCTTTCATGATATGGTCACAAATCCAGCGAAGGAAAATTATGTCTGAAACTCCAGCAATGCACAACGCTGAAATAAGCCGGACTCTCGGTAAACTTTGGAGGGAGCAGCCTGAGGACGTGAAGCGGCTGTACGTCATCGAAGCCGAGAGGATGAGGCTGCAACACATGCGTGATCATCCCGACTATAAGTACAAGCCGAAAAAGAAGAACAAAGCACAACCTAAGAAAACAGACCACGAAGAAAGTATGAAAACGCCAGATACAAGCGCTGAATCCCAAAAGCAACTAGAAACTTGTGTTGTTGGTAAAACTGCATCGGAAAGCCTAGTTGCCAAACGTCCTGCGCGCAAACGAAAACTGACCGCTCGGAACAAAGTAACACCTATGAATCCATCGAGTGAATCCCAAATCGTTGCCAAAACCGTCATCAATCCTGTAAAGATTTCAGTTATAGCAAACACAAGCATTGCGCATTCGAGGAATGAAGGTGCTGTCACGCTCAACAATCCAACAGACAGCGTTACCGCCACTACCATTCCTGTATGTGCTACACCACCAAAACGCGCACGTACAATTTCAGAAGGTGTGTCTTCCTCATTTCATAACGCAAGAAAGTCCATTGCTCACAGTAACGTGGGTACGTTGCACGGCACTGTTGTCAAAACGTTCACAGAAGGCAATCATCAATTTATTTTAGTTTCGGATGCAACACAAATCACGACAGCGCCAGATGGTACCACGAACGTATCAATACAGAGCGTGGGCGTGCGTGAACCTGTTCAGGTGCAACAGCAACCGGCGGTGATGCCCGTGTCTCCAACGGTAACAGTTTGCACGCGAGGAACCGTGTCTCCAACGGAAATGTTAGGTCAAGATGTGAACACAATACCTGTTTCCGTAAACTCGTCATGCAAACGCCGACTGATCAATTACCTGCAAACGTCAGAATCGAGTCCCCTCAAGACTCTTGAGGCCAAGGCAGTTTTTGATGTGCTGGGAAGTGGACAGTACAGCCGTGACCGCGTAAAGGTGAGTGCAGCCGGTTTTTAGCGAATGCGTTGAATAGCGTTCTTTGATAAACCTACAATTTAATTCCGGAAGTGTTGTTACAACTCGCCACTACGCCTAATAATACCCTTGAAGAGCGATGAGTCATCAAGCACTGAATGTAATAGCTATCAACTTGGATCTTGAAATGAAGCACGCTGATTCGTAACTGCGCCCACTGTAAACAAACGAAAAATGAACCGAACAGATGCTGGTTTGAGAATTCAAACCAATTCAAGTTAAGAAAACGAACCTCATTGCTATTATGTCGTAGACGCACGACGCGACATGGTGGAACGCGTCGCTTCAAACAGGCCAGGCTATTTTTCGAAATAATGATGGGGCACTGCAATTGACCTGTGATATCAGGATTGATTAAACGGCTGCTTAGGTAGAATTAAGACACTAAATGTTGTGTCTAACTGCCTGACGGGTTTGTGGCTTCCTTTAAAACTACGCGAACCCATCACTTGGCAATCCCATCGTCAATCAATTAGAGGACGCCTCAGATCATATTGCAACGTCCCTTGTATCTCATTCTGCTGCCAAGCCGGTATGACCGCAGTGTCCCATTACGCAGACCACGCATCATAGGTGCGCTATTCGACGCGCTGCATTGCCTCGCTTTGACGGACTGCCAGCTTCCTCTTGCAGTGTATTGTCAATTGTGCTGAACACGTATTGCTTGGCGTAATTGAAGAATCGAAACTTCATGCGATATCTGCCTCTTGACTTACTGCAGCAAACAAATATTAACACCCCTGACAGATTTGTTCTACGCTGCGAAATGCTATTTACTCTAACTGCCAAATCATTTAAACGAGCCTCTTCGACAACCTCACCTCAAGCAAGGTGTGGTTAAGACCTTACTGCGAAATCGAATGTTTCAATCAGCATAAGTAGGCTGTCGATGGTGCGTTTCGTCGTTGGGAGTTGGCCTTTTTGTCAGCCCTATTGGGTGAAATAAGGGCCACACTGCTGTGTTGATAATACATACTTGTTTCACATTATTTCTAGACCAGTGGTTCTTAACCTGGGGTAAATTTACCCCTGGGGTAGATTTCATCTTCCAAGGAGGTAAATTTACCGAACCATAAATTGCAGCAAATGTAACTTTTTACAAATCGTGCTGAACAGTAAGAGTTTGCTAATTTCGTATTTTTAACAAATTAGCACCATCGAGTGTATCGGGGGTAAATCTAGTAATCTTGTTTGATAAAAGGTAAGATATGTAAAAAAAGGTTGAGAACCGCTGTTACTGACCTTATATACATCGCGCATTGTCTTTACTTAGGGTATGTCACTGCAGACTGCGCAGTTCTGGGTAAACTCTTTTATTCTAGCTTGGTGGCACGCAAATGAAACATGCGTTTTATGCAATAGGGGTTTTACTTGCATCATATGAACTTGCTGTACCAGCGGTTTCTGTCCGCCGTGTGTGTGCATTCAGGGGAAGTAGAAATACCTCAATGCAACACAGCGCGGAAGACAGAACTGGATTGTCGAGTTTTAAGCAGAAACATTGCTATAGGTCTCCTGCGTTGTATTTGAAACAGGTTGTGGTTGGCAATTATATCTCGGCTACAGCAATGATAAATCGTTTACTGAAGCTGTGGTGACAGCAGCCGGGAATGATCAAAAAACGTGCAGTTTTCTGTTGCCCGTAGCGCAGTCAAGAGTGGAACTACTTACAATATGCTCACAAACAGGCCTACACAAGTCAAAGCAAGAAAAAATGCGTTGAAAGAGTTGACAATCGCTATGTACACCGTAATGTTTCACCAGACTGTGTTTTATGCTACAATGTTGCCAAGGAGCGAGTACGTTAAATCTCCACAGTGTTTTGGAAATCAGCGTTTTATGGCATATGTTTCCGCATTGGTTGACTTGCTGTCTATTATGCCTCTCGATTATGCTCTTGGCGGAGCTCTTCTGTGCTTTGCATAAAATTGCCATTGTGCTTCTAGCGATGGGTGGGTGCGGAGGTTGGTGGCATTCACCTCTTTATACGAAAACCGTCAATTTTTGTCAATCATTAATGTTGTTCCACTGAGGGTTTAGTCAGCACGCATGCACCTGACATAGCAGAACGCACCTGTTGCTCATTGACTGGAAACCAACAAGGACGCACTTAAAACTCGCTTTACTTTTTGCTTTGGGGCCCCGGCTCGTGATTCCCAGACCACATGTTCCACTGTTGCAACATCATGATCACTTCACGATTGAAATTTTGCGCTTGCTAACGTCGGCCAATGCTTTTTCCTGACTGAGGCGGTATAAATATTGCGCAGGTATCGTTCTCCAGGTTGTTCTGGCTAGGTGTATGCGATACACATGCTGCACGAATGCGACACATCTGGCGCAAACGATCATGCTTCCCAAATAATCTGTTACTATTTTCATTTTTTCTGTATTTCTTACCACTGTCCTTTGTCTTCCTCCAGTGACAACTGACTTATTTTATATTGACAAAAACAAACACCAGATCGAGTAGTCCGTGCAATACAGGAAGTCTCGTGCTAAACAAAAAAATAGAAAACTTTCCCACTCAGAGTTGTTATCAAACTCGCACCTCTAGTTATTGAAACAGGGTAACTTTATTTTTCAGCACTAAGTAAGTATAAGTAGTGCCTGTGCACAAGTCACAAAAATCAGCACGCATAGATGTTATTTAATGGAAATCAATTTCGCCACACGGCATCTTCAAGTAAAAATAAGTTAATAGATTCGACATGCTGCCTGTGTGGTTAAAGAGTGATTTTTGTGTATGCACGGATAGAGTGTCAGTGGCAATTGTGGGAGGGATAATTAAGTTTGTTATCAGGAAAACATCGACCTGCAAGAACTCAACTTAGATAAACGCCAACAGACGTTATCGCTGGTTTAACCATATTGCCTGAAGTAGATGGTTTGTTAGCACTGTACTGAATCGTGTGCTGTGCTGAAGGCGTTGGATGTTGCCTGCGATTGCGGGATAGTACGCGAAGTTGTTCACCGCGTAAGGGAAACATTTTTCCCGTTAAAAGTGTTTACATATCCCGCTTTTCCCTCTATAACATTGCTTATCCTAATGTAATAAATGGTTTATTTTGGACAGAATCGCCGTTTTGACCACAGAAATTCTTGGCAGGACAACTATTTTTTGAAATCATTGCGGCGTGTTTTGCATGAAATTGCGCTATTCCTAACTAATAGACTTGTGGAGATTTTACACCTTCGGACGCTATTCATGACGTGCAAAAACTTACCTTCACAAAAATAGCCAAATATATTGACGCATAGCACAAGCGAAAATATTTTGAGGCTTCCTCGAAGAGCCGTAGACAGTTTCTCCTCACTTACTGTACATGGAACTTCGAGTTGCTGCTGACGCAAAATTTGGACCTATGACGACTAAGCGCACTATGCTCTTTTTCACGAATACTCTTGCTCTTGTACGTTCTTAGTAAGCCGGCTGCTGAATCATTACTGGTGAAGCATAGAAGACATTCGCACATCCACAATATGTGCTTGTGACGACTGTCGGCTGTTTCTTGCACCTGCCGCCATAAAAGAATCGACTATATTTTTATGGAACATTTTGTAGTTTAAAGTGGATGATAGTTACTAAAATGCACGAAACAATAGACTTTTTGTGAATAGGGAAGAGCTAAACTAGACATTACAAGTTAGTTGCAGTTCAGCTGGGCGATGTGTCTGTTAGGCCCAGAAAATGTAAAACCGTCACTTTCACAGATTTGAGTCTAAAAATACGTGTGCTTACTACACTGACTCTGTGCATACGTAACGTAGGGTTGCCATACGTCCGGGGTCCCCAAACATGTCCGGAATTTCCGTGATAAAATTTGCGTCCGGAATTAATTTTTTTAAATGCTCCAATGTCCGGAATTTTGACAGTTAGCAAATTACGTTTAACTTGAAACAATGTGCATGTGCTGTGAAGATGAGAACTTCAACTTTTGCGGTGGATTGGTATAGTTGTAAGAACATACTGAAAAATACCGTATAGCGCTTGTTTGTTGTCGCTGAAAGTAGCCATTGAGAGTGTCAGGAATTTTGCTTCTTCAAATATGGTAACCCCAACGTAACGTGACTTTGGTTGCCGTGAATGTCCTCGACATAAAAATAACTACATTTTTGCGAAATTTTGCGGACCGAGGTAAAATAGCGAAATATTTCGGGAGAAGTGAAAACATCTTTGAAGAACACAGTTCCATCCGTTTCTGCCAACACAAGATATTGCTCATATTCAGTCTGTTCTGCAATCTACAATATGTGCACATTGCCAGGGTTAAGCAACGAAAAATGTTGAGCGGAAATGAGATAAAAGTGGAGCTTATTCTGAAAATACATAGTCCGAAAAAGTGCTTCCTGTTTGGGTCGCTCCCTGTTGATTTGCTTGTCGATCAGTACAGCCCAACTCACGGTTCAAACCGGGTGGCTCGAGCCCTGTTATATACGTAAAGGTTGCGTTTACGTCAACGAGCGTCATCACTAGCATGTGGTTTCTCGTAAATTGATTCGTTTAGGATAATCTATGCGCGAAGTCATGTTATATGGGATATTTCCAGCTCAAGACTCTTGCTCGATGACTAGCTGTTCGTGATTGAGCCTGCATCAAGTCACTGAATTCAAATAATCGCTTGTTTCAAATCATCGCAGCTTTCGAAATTTTTTTTGCATCTTTAGCATCGGTTCAGCGCGAAAAGCAAGAGCTTTTTGTAAATTTTTTGCTATTCACCAATGACTGGTTTCACGGTGACACAGCTTGGGGAAAACTTTCGCAAAAGTATCACAGAGAGTAGCCCAGGCTAAAGAAGCCTGGTCATCTCACATTCTTACTTCACCATGCGTTTTGGTCCGCCCAACTTAGTTTCAGCACTGCCGTCCAATTCAAGCCAGACCATTGTATACATTGCTTGGAACACGTAGTATCAACTTATCTTAGGTGAACCGTGAAAGTACAACAATTTCCTGGAAACGTTTTCTGTTTGACAGCAGAGCGGTAGAAAACACATTTACTGCGGGCATCATGAATCGAATGCGATATAAAAACGCGAGATACAATGGTTTATAGTGTACGATCTTGTAGTAGGCTACATCTCGTAAAAAGATGCAGGCATGCCAACCTTCAAGCAAGTCACGCTCAAATGTGTTTGTCTGAGAATATTCATTTCGAGCCCTTCTGTTGACGCTTGTTACGCAAGCGGCACGTGATCTGTAAAGGGCGACAATCAGATTTTCCTCAGCAGTATAGCGCATGCTGACACTGCGTGAATATGTTTTTGGTATGAAACAGCATTTTTAGCAAGCCAGTTTCCAATGGATTTTCATTTTGCCTAGAACTCATCACGACGTTTAATATCACCATGTTGCTGGCAAATACAGGCTAGCTGTTTTTGTGATGGAAAGTAGTGCTTTGATTCATAATAGTTGCGTGCGCATATGCAACAGGAGCTGATTGCATCTAACGTACTATTTTACCAGTCGTTTCCACCACAGACTTTTTTCGAAAATGACACATTCGGGCCTAGCCGAAACGGAGCTGCCAGTTTTCCGCTTTAAACCTAAAAGACGAGCAACAAATAGCAAGTTGCGTTTATTTTCAAATAAGGGTCTTATCCCAAGACAGGAGTGTAGTAAAGTGCGTGCTTTTCAAAAAATTTGAATTAAAAAATATTGATATGAATTTACGACCAACGCAATAAGCTGTGCCTAGGATATGAAAGCACTTTTGAAATCTGCTGCAGCCGCATCCAGTGCGAGTTGTGATCGCCGTGCAAACCTGCCGAAGCAAGAAAAATATTATTGTTAGCACATTTTGTGCATAAAAGTCTTGCCACATTGGAGTAAGGGTTTTGTGAAAACACAATTTACTTTTTTCAAGAGAAGAATATGTACCATGTTGGTCCTCAGTCTGTTCAAAAACTACTATGGCCAAAATCGTGTTCTCAAATGTAGAAAATGTTGTTTGAATTGCGCTACTGGTACTAGGAGCGCATTTAACGAATCCTTCCGGGATGGGTTGTATAATTGAAATAGGGCGAATTGAAAAGTTTTTATGATTGTTGACTCGGCGGTTTCTGCGCACATTTGCATCAGGAAGTGCCACCCGTGATTGAACCTCCGTGCGGGAACAGGAACTTAAAATCCCCAAACATGTTTATCACCAGATTGCGGCAACTCACGTGACCGCCAGCCAAGCACGACACTCGTAATCGCTTGAAGCAGGAATGCAGGTCAGCGAGTTCAAAATAGCTGTTCTGATTGGTCGACATGCTCGCAAACGCGGGCGGGGTTCCCCACCGTCGAAGGCTTCGGGTCGAAATTGTCACATACAACCGAAACTAAACGTTCGGCACAAGAAATTAAGCTTCAACTTTGCTTGTTCATGTTTCTGCGCATCCGCTACGTGATGCAGACAACGTAGTTTATAAATTCGATTCTTCCTCTGCACCCAAGCATTTGCTCTGTCGCCGTATTCAATTTACAAACTATCTGGCGGTCAGGAAAGTGGATGCGTTGCACTATCGAACTGGTGTAATGAATTGTATTCATGACAAATAACGCGACGTAGCGATTGGTCCAATGTGTCTGTTGCCTGCGTACTCTGTTTACGCAACCGTGTTACGGAACTAAGGCCAAATCATTGCACCATAGAAATTTGCTGGTGTAACACATCTGCCATTCATCAAAACAAATCGCTGATCATCACAATGACGATGGAACTATACTACCCTGTCCTAGCAGCGTCCCAGGTTAGTAGTGTCTACCTATACGGCCTTATGCAAGAATTTTGGAAGGTCTATGGTTTCCGTATTCACCTTTTTCACCATTTACATCGCTAGGAATTGCTAAACAGGCAATTTTAAAGCATGTTGCTGCATGTTTTGACCAACAGCAGTCTACAACTGTCGGTGTATGTAAAAAATTAATTAAACCTGAGAGTACGCACATCAAAAATCTTAAAATAGCGCAAACAGTGCACCGTGAGCTGAGTATTGAGTGGCAATATGTTGTGACGATACTGGCTTGGCTACTCATCAAAATTACGGTTTTTCATAATCATTGCATGTAGCAAAACTTCTGCTTACCACGTCAGGCACTCACAAACATTTACTGAAAAAGCAATGTTTTCCCCGCGTCAATGATTGCTGACGATGTCTCGCAGTTTCACATCACCTTGGCTGAATCATCGTGCTTCGCGACGGAAGCAAACAAGTTGGCGGGTGGTTTCCCGGAACAAGACTAATCGGCGGTAACCCAAAATAGGCAGCATCGACCCAAGTTATTGAATCGTTTTGACCCAACTCATGGCCCATATTGTCTGCTGAGTTTTTCTATCTCGACCGTCTATCGATTGTACTGCTGGCATTTGTGGGCGCTTTTCCCATAAGTGCGCTTTTCTTCACAGGCTCACTGGTTGCTTGCTTAAACCCTTAGCAACAGTCAAACAAGGCTATTTGCGCTGCCGTGTGCTGCACTCAGATGAACTTATACGGCCGTCGGTTTATCGATTCGCCAGTGATGTTGCAATTCTGCGCTTCTTTACGCGAAATCGTGTACTGGCGAAAATGTTTTTCATACCTTTGGCCGAATTTTGTGAACCCCAACCAACCCTGTTGCTGTTGTTTTTCTGATGTGTTTACAAAGTCGTTGTAGCTTGGATCTACCCGTTTTTGAAAGATGCCAAGTCGATAGAAAAACAATTCGACATTTACTATTGTGACCTGGTCTCTTGCTTTGAGCAAACAATTCCGAGCACATTCTGTTATTGCGCTTTTCCAGTGCAGGACGTACAACGAATGTAACTGAAATAAACGGAGCACATAGAACTTGGCCTCTTTGCCTGGATCTACATGGTAAAACTCTTGTTATTTCTAGAACTCGTTTGTTGCTTGGGCATTTCGCTTAAGACGTCGTACTACAGTGCTTTGCCGCCAGCGGGCACACCTTTCGAGCACTCCACAAAACAGACTTCCTTATTTTTTTCTGGTCCTTGTTGTTTTCAGCATCTGGTTCGTTGGTGTTATGTGCTGAACACCGTTTATTTATTGTGAATGTTGTCAACATGTGATGACGTGACTTGTTTGGTTTTTGCGGCGTCGGTGTCGTGCCGGCGATTTAAACTGCAACGCTTTGCTGACAATGAAACTTGTCCGTCGAGTAAAGTGTCAGCATTCAACGAAAGGGACGTTGAACAGTTGCTTGTGTGACAGTCACACAAGTAAGATGGTTACTAAAACAAAGTTTCTGTGTTGTTCATCGTGGTTGAGGCTTGTGACGGTATGGCCGGAAGCAGACAGTTTGTTACGAAAATGGTTGACACATTTTGACTGGCTCAGCAATGTTTTGCATTTCCAATTTCCTCAATTGTTATGAGTGTTAGGAGGTATGTCACTCTTCAGAAATGCGTCATCCGTTTTTGCGCCATTGGTACAATTAACGCAATTTGAATGCCACCCGAAACGAGCTAAACTTATATATCGTGAGAGAAATGCTCTTGGTCCAATATTATTTTTAGTGGTAGTTCTGTTGCAAGAAGTTTGCCAACTTACAACAACTGTTATTTAGCATTGAAAGAGTTTGAATGAGTTTCGTGGATCACGTACTACACACAATCGAGAAGCCAGGGATATGGATTTTGAAAGTTTTTTTTAAGTTGGACCAGTCCTGTCGCTACGGGGGGCTGTGGCTAAGACCACCAAATCCCCCCCAAACAAAGCTCCAATCCCCCAAATTGAAACATGAAACACGATAAATCAGTGGAGTTTATGTCAGCTATTAGAATGTCAAGCCCCCCGCACAACGCCAATCCCCCCTATTGAAAACTGTCTGGCGACGGTTCTGAGTTGGATAAGGATGACCTTGACCTGTTTGGTAAATAAGGTAGAACTTCAGTTAGGGGGCCAAGTTGTGAAAGGTGCTTCAGAGCAAAAAGGGGGTGCCGAAAGTCGGAACATTGTGTTTTTGAGTGATATCGTGGTTCGGAAAAAGTTATTGTCATTTGCTCTTCATTTCATTTTTAGGTAAAAATTGCGTAAAACCCTCACAAAATTTTGCGAAAATTCCCAACATGGTGACGCCGAAAGCATTTTTGTCTCAGGCGCAACTTCACCTCGGAACGCCAATGAGTATGCCCCTGATCGAATTGACAAATGCAAGTAGCCTACAATTTTTGACCAAATGAACCATGGAAAGCTCGTATCAGTGTGCCCGTTCGAAAGACAAAGCTTCTTTGATCAGTCAAGTGGGGTTTAATCCTCTGAGCAATTAGGAGCACAGGCTCTACGCTTCATTTGGTAACACGCTTATCGAATCCGCAAGATGCACCAATCACGACATTATCACAGTCATGAACTTGACCAATTCAATCCGAATTTGGGTGCTGCGATAGGTTAAATGACTGTCCGAAAAACTTGCGCTTTTGAGTTACGGAATCCGTTAGCTGGAGTATCAACAGCGTTGGGTTTACCACACTTGAATGAACTTACATTGCTCCCGTCAGGCATGCATTGGTGTTGGCTGCTATTGTCATATGATAGCATATGCACCGAGTCTACTTCTCATTTAAGCTTTCACTTTGTTGATAGGGCTGGATGCAATCGGCCTGGAGACGGTAACGCGCATGAGAAACGAAATTGTTTTCTGCAGCTTTGGAGTTAATCAACCGGTCAAAAGACGAGCGGCGCGGCATGGAGTTGAATTATTGTGACACTAGTCCAAAAACCTTCATCTGGAATTACGGTTGTAATTACCGCTTAGTCCGTTCATTGTCAAGTACAATTGCCAATGTGGGTTATATCAGGGTGTTTTTTTAAGGCGTTTTAAGTACCCGATTCGGGTCCCTAGTACTTCAAATCGTGTCCCTAGAATCAGAGAAAATTATCATCGGGTCCCTAAAATCTGAGAAAATCGGGTCCCTTGAATCAGAGAAATCCGGTCCCTACAGATCCATACCCGGTACCTAACATTTTCCTTAAAAAAACCTTGGTTATATTCAACCTTCTGATGGGTATAGAAAACCGCTGAAGATGTAAAGCGCGCGGAATCGCTTTCCGACGAGCTGGTTGCTGAGTGGCCTACAATCCAACATGAATCTCCCACCTATTGGGCCCTTGCAAACTCGGAGCAACAGCGAAGCAAAGTGGTTCTGACTCCTTCCTCGGAAAGGTTTTTAGTCGTCCTGCCAAATCGAGTTCGAAAGGTTTATGAATAAATCATATGGTCATGGAAGTTGTCCCTGTTAGTGGGCAAACGCCTACCGGGAACGACGAGCGTTGATGCCAATTCGCTTACTGTCTTTAACAGAGAGCCTTGCAACATGAATATTGCATTGAAGCAGTCGATATGCTGGAAAACCTGGTGAAGAATTTCACACTTGTCGCATAGAAGTTGACATTTTTTAGGAAACTAAATGTTTCACAGCACTATCCATCTGGCCAGTGTTCCAGTTAATAATGAATAGTTAAATTCGAGCCATGAAAAAAGTATTCTGATTTAAAAGTAGATCAACTCTGTCACTTAGCTTAGAGTCAGTTTCAACAGTGGAACCGATTGATTTCACTCATATTTTTGTAAACATAGACCCTATTTTAACTGCTGCGCTTAGGTAGACCAAGCCTGATTAAAAACGTTCCGTGAAAGCAAAATGTTAAGTGCAGTAAACGTCAGTTTGCATTTATAAGTCATGTCTGTGATCGATAACATTCGTAACACCCTCTCTGCATGGTCAAACCCAACCTACTAGAGAAAGTCTTTGTATTTGTCCTTCGCATCGCTGCCACACTGAGGCAATCCCGCAGTCTGTACTGATTGTTGGCAGTTTACAACTGCATGGCCAATAGCAGGCCAGAATGGCTAGTCGCCCATAACGGCTGTTAATGATATGTCCACGGCACACGAGTGGGCAATTTATTGATCGATTGTGACGTAATAAAGCCGTTCATTTTGCCTGTCGTGCTTGGTGATTTTCCGTGATGCCGGTCGGTTTCCTGAACCCGTCTCGTCCGTTTCTGCTCGCATGGAATGGATTTAATGGAGAGCTCGTTCTCTAAACCTCCTTGCTAACCCTCAAGGGCTATCAAGGGGAAGGGTTTGTGAGAATTTGCAAACTGGGTCAACAATGTC
>Ga0210059_1002946_pt1 | contig 26982 bp, 17 predicted proteins | sample Ectturendosymbi2_FD_188042 | JGI IMG/M metagenome (GOLD analysis project Ga0210059, IMG submission 188042) | Ecteinascidia turbinata endosymbiont from Florida, USA - Sample 2 (SPAdes) (version 2) | ecosystem: Host-associated > Tunicates > Ascidians > Unclassified | place: Key West, Florida... | reverse complement strand
AACAATAGCGTGCGCGAAGAGTGATCATGGCATGTGAACTCTATTGTTGCTTGCTGCCACAGTGCGAAGCTTTGCGCATATGCCGCTCGGGATTTCCGATCGCAACAATAGAACACTGCTTGTCAACATTTTTCCTTAATAAACCCAAGTGATTACTGGACAAACATTGCGTGGCCCATTATGCATTTAGCAACTTTCTCTATCGCGGTTTTATTCTAACAGTTTTTTTCCGAAGTTAGTCGTATGATTTTTTGCTCGTAACGAGTTGCTCTTGTAACAAAATAGATGCGGATATTACAGTCTCAACAATAACTGAGTGGCTTATCGATTTAATCATCCAATATCCTTGTGATTTTTCAAATCTAAAAGTGAAGAACCAAATGCGTATTTTTACGTATCGTTTTACGCATTTCAATTTTTCAACCTGCAAAGAAAAAATAGAAAATTTAGGAGTATTTAGTCTTTGAAACGATGTTGTTGAAGAGTTAGTAAATTTTGAAGCCTGTTGATTTTAACTGTTATCTCTTTGACAAGTATTTCTAAACAACGCAACAAACTTCGAGGAGATTTTGCTTGATTTGCGTGCATAGATGTTTTTACCTATTTTTATTTAAAAAAGTAACACGTTTTTCCTTGACCCATCGATACGATTATCGCACTAAGCAGAAAACTAGATAAAAATTGAAATTTTTGAAGATAAAAATGCAGTCGACAGCTCAGCATAAATTCAGAATCATTGATTTTTAATTGTATTTTAATTCGCTTTTTAGGATCTTGAGGGGCATGGGCGTCGGAAAGACATTTTCCTGGGAGGGTATAGCGGATTTTTCCTGGGAGGTATAGCGGATTTTTCCAGAGGTAGCCATAAAGAGTTTTTCACGGGAGGCCAAAAGTAGTGAAATTTCATTTTTCCTTCTCAAAACTAAGAAAACGACCTTTTCTTGCTAAAATTGTAATAAAAAATGTAAAATTTCAAATTCCAGGGTAGCCTAGTCCCTCCTATCCGACGACCATGTTGAGAGGGATTGCAATAGGTCATCATGCCTCCACCTTTGATAAAACAATTGACAATGAAGCAAAGATATTTCAATCACGCCTTTTCAGAATCTGAATAAACACTCATCATGCTTTGCGTTGGCCAAATATTTCACCATATAGTTAATTCTCAAAAATGCATTGAAGCTTTGCTCTGCCTCCGCTGAATTTCGTAATGCAAAATATAATTATCAGTTCAAACAGTTATGACCCTATTCCACCAAGTTGCTCAGAATAAGTGCCATATTCACGTCCTAAACAAGTGAGGTTCCAACAACAGATTGAGTCCAATCAGGCACTTGACTTATCACAGCTGCCCCCTCATACAAGAATGTTTTCATTGCTTCGATAGTGTAAGCTTTGAACGATTGCAGTTCGACGGATGCGTTTTTTCGTAAATTGCATCCGTATCCAAGTTAGCACTGGTTACTGATCTACCTAGGCCATGGGTATGGTTCCATTGCCTTCTGCAAGCGCCCACAGGATTTTGACATTCAGACCGTGGTACTTCACAACTGCAGGCCCTTGAGTTTAAGAGTGAAAACCCGGACTTGGTGGGGAAAACAATGCTTTTGGCTAATACACAAAACACACTTTTCCTCAAGCTAAATACGTGTTGTTCAACAAATGTTTGGCCAGCAAGCAAAAGTCTTTTTCAAAACAGATGTTTTTTTCTAACTGTGATATTTGGCCAACGTCTTTCATTTCTTATCTATGTTAACATGCACATTCTGACACCTATCTTTTTTTGAGCAATAACTTAAAAGCCAATGGCATCTTTGATTTATTAAAAACTGTTGTTAATACTGTACAAGGCAATATTATATCTTGTCTCAACAAAATTCGACTTTCAATGCTTTAAGAGCAGTTGACCCCTGCCTTCCACTAAAAACAGCGCTACAGAAATTGACGATGTCCATGGCGCGGGGAAACGATCTTGACAAGAAAGCGATTGGTCTCTCGAAACTTATGAGTAACAGAAGTATCACAAATTAAATATTATATATGGTAAAATCAGTTGTATTTGTGATGGTGAATATCGCACTGGCAAATGTCTCAAGAATCAAAAATTTCTGGTGGTATTTGCAATACACAGGTGTCGATGAGATTTGATTGCTTTTTTGCTTAATATGTCAGAATCAAGTCGATTCATGTATCTCCTTCAGTTTCAATCAAATGCTAGTTGGAAATATGTCTATTGTGCACTTCAATAGATAAAGTTATTATTAGTTTCATTAAAAAACCCTCAACCCTCGCGCCAGCCATTATAGCGGCCGGTAAACCTATGAGCGACCATAACTTCTGAACCAAATGAGCTAGAACGTCACCGAAAGTAATCCGTGAGACATGCCTGCACATTTTGAGGTAGGTCGCACCAACATATGACGTCATTGTGATATCATTTCTGGGGAAAAAACGCTTTTCGCGTAGGGTAGAAAACCTAGATGCGTCCATTCACCAGACTACAGAGCCTAAACCAAACACGTTGGAAACAAAATTTCCGGATAAAAAACGTTTGTGAAAACCTTACCTTTGCAATGATGATAAAAAAGTTGACTTTTCCTTTCTTGGGGGTGCCAAGGGGGCAAAAGCCTCGGGTTTCGGGGCTATTTTGAGGTTCAAGCCACCTATCTGCCAGGAAAATTTTATTTGGGAAAAAAATCAAAAAATCCACCAGGTGACCGAGCAGTTTTCAGGCTCTATTTCTGGCCATAACTTCTTCCCAAGATCTCTTTGGCTTCAGTTTAGCTTTCTGAACATTTTAAGCCACTCAATGCGTCACTAATGCTAATTTGGGATTGCCTGGACCGCAAAAAGTGATCTAGAACTACATTTTCTCAACCTACACTTTGGACCCCCAAATTTTTCCCCCCGAAACGGACCAAATCGACTTTTTTTCGAAAGGATCCTATTTTTGAGTATTCCGGAGGTCGGCGAAGCGCAAAAACCGGATCGGCTAGACTGGATGCGATGTGTTTTTTTCGCATTTACTCCGGATTTTGCTAAAATTTCCGTACGGAAAATGCACAAATATGGATTTGTCTCAATAATGTCAAGTACAAAGGTATGCTTTGTCATTCTCATTCAATTCCTTGCTGTCTCGTGGATCCAGAGATGTTTTCACTGGCTTTCTAGCCCGATCCGTTCAGGAGTTATGGCTAATCAAAGTTTACCGGCCACTGCAGTGGCCGGGGCGGGCGCTAGAGGGCAAACTCAATTTTTGCCTTCGGAGTAACAGCTTTTGGCAATTTCAAAAACGTTGTGTAAGTTACGTCGAACAGAATCTTTAAATAACACACAGCAAATTCTGTAAACCGTTTGCGATGAAGTCTCTTAAGTTTTTCCTGAGCACTTGACTTAAGTAATTTCAGCTTCCGTTGCGTAATCGATTCAAGCATACGCAACGGGAACAATAAAATTAAACTTTCTTCAGCGAACAATCTCTTCTCAGATATTTGTGTCAAGTTTGAAACCTGAGCTCTGCAGCATGGGCATCGGAAGAGGAGCAGAGGAGGGGCTTGACCCTCCTGTATTTTGAAATTTGACATTTTCCTATTAAATTTTCAGCAAAAATGTTTTTTATTTTCGAGTGGATAAAACGAAATTTAACCAATTTTTCCCCCTTCCGTGGAAAAATCCTTATGGCTACCGTTAGAAAAATCGACGATTGGCCCCCCTGGAAATAACATTCGCGATGTAAGACCATACTTTCGTCCATCCTTTTGTCACAGCAGTGTTGCGCAGTATACTTCCTTTATCTTACAGTAGCGAAGCTGTCATGAGACTTACGTACCAAATATTACTGAAATTACCCCCCCTAACATTACTGGCTGGATCCGCCCCTACTGGGAATACGTCCCATTAAAAGAAAGGGTGACAAGATACCGTAGTTTTAATGCTTGTCGAAGATGAAACTTTCATATTTTGGACAATAACACAAATGGGTAAATCCTACTTACTGCCAATCATCACTGCAATGGAGTCAGCGTCAGTTCCTTCTTGTTGATGTTCGGACTCATCAACAACCATGCACCAATATCTTCCTTCGTCGGCTTCTGTCATCGAAGAGATTTTGATTGTAGGGTTCTGCGAAAACAAAGGCCTTTGCTTTCAAACAGAAAGAAATGCCGCCAAGTTAGCTCTTAATTGCAAATCTTCACCGTGAAATCTTCTACAGAAGCCCGTGTTGTGTAGTCCCCTAAAACCTCTTCGTGCAGATTCTCCTTCTCGTCACGGGAACCGTGGTAGATAACTTTCGCATCTGGATCGGCAACGCTTTTACCCTGAAAACGATCGTATTGGATGTGATATTAGAGACTCCATGGAATTTTGCATGAAACTGCGCTTTTACTGATACGCTAGACAAAATAAGCACCTATACCTATACAGTAACTATCACTTTAGATATCATCAAATCGAAACATTTATTGAACATCTACTGTTCGACTGATGCTGGTTCACAACTAACACATGCAGCAATTAAAAGCTTTGCTCTAAATGTTTAAGATAATATCAAACGAAAGTTAATATCTGGGAGATTCAAACAGTTATTATCACACAGGTAAGCAAGAATTCGTAGCAACAGCAAGCAATTTTGAATTTTCCACGACGTCAAACTTATTCAACCTACAAAAATCAGTTATTTTTTTTCTTAAAAACACGTCGCAGTTGTTTTCTCATAATCAAACAAACACGTTCTCGTAGTCAAAATAACATTAACTCGGCTGAAACAATTTTGTTCACGACAACGATGATTGCTTTAACCATGAGTTACTGCTGATCACACGCTATACTAAAACAATCTTAATCTAGTGGTAATTTTGGAAAAGCAAGAATTTTATAAATTTGTCACATGCAAGACTGTGTGGTATGTTGTATATTGTGTAGCGTGTTGCAGACGTCAAACCTTCATCCAGTAGACCATAAGGGGCTGATCTTCTTTTGGCACGACGGTGTATTTGCACGGAAGTTCAACGGTATCACCCACATTGTACTCAACTTTTTGCATGAGGGTGTCCACCGTAGTCACGACCTTTCCATCTAAAAGAGACATTGTTTTCCACAGGTATTGCCATTCAATCTTTGGTGCAAGCTTTTCAGTTAAACGAATTTAAGATACGGTTGAACATTAAGTCAGCCAGTGAATGTTTTTTGTCACCAGGTGGGCCTTGATAGTTTTAACGCGTCGCATGACGCGTGTTTCCGCGATATCTTCAACGGAGGAGAATTGTATGATATGATCAAGTTAAGTTCACATGCAGAGAAGGCAGGTTTCCAATAAGGCCTCTTTCATACGACCATTAAATGTGTATGTTGAATATCTACGTCAGCCCGGTCTAGGCAAAAGAGCTTTTACTCATGATGTGCAGTTAGTCGTGTTCATTTTCTTTAACGGTGAAATGCAAGGTTTTTGACAAAAAAAGGTTCGTTACTGATCGCGCTGAAAGCTCTAAAATGATACATGTAATCACTTGGTCGAATGTAATTGTAGATAATACGGGTTTGAGTAAAAAGAAATCATATCCATAATGATAAAACTGAACTTACAGCAAATTGAAAACAGAAGACAAAACACCAACAGTCCTTTCATGATTCCTTGTTTTTAATTGTCTGACCTGAAACAAACAAAAAAAAAACGTTCTGCAAATTTGAAATAAAATTTATTAAGGAGAAACCTGGTAAATGTTTAGTAGCTTCATTGTAAGTAAATAATAAAACGTATTATCTACTAAGTTCTCATCCTCAAGCAAAGTTTGGTTCTTAAAGAATTCTTAAGTACACGATTATTTCAAATGCGCGATCAGAACCGATCGTTTTGACAAAGTTTGAACTTGTGATGCATTTGGCCAACACCGATCTTTCCTGGATTAACTGATGAATGAAACTTTTTCCTCTCAATCGATTATTGGCCAGCAATATGAATAACTATTGTCTGTTTATGTTACATCCGAAATCCCTAACGCATGAGTTTCTCTCATGCGTGTGTATCAAAAATATTTTTTTCAGCCAGTTCTTCGTCTTGGTCTCAAAGAGCAAGGTATATATAGTAGATATAAGCTATTCCATTTAAACTCCCAGATGGTAAACTTCCCAGCCAACATTGCCTGTTTGCTGACGTCTGAGACAGGGGTGTCGAACTCACCCCACTCAGACATGTCATCCGAAGCATGTTATCTAACGAACGTGGTAAAGTCTGTCAAATACCGCAAAGATAAATAGAGCAAAGAATAAAAGGTCGATTGTGCGTCTGGTTTCTCAAAACGCAGTCTGGTTGAAAAGCAAACATGATTCTATTATTGGTAAGCAGTGCCATATTAGCTATGAGGCCCTTAGGCACAGACCTCAGGGCAGTGCCGGATTTACCTATAGGCTATATAAACTTAAGCCTAGGGCCTCAAGATCCAAGGGGCAGTGGCGATTCTAAGGGGGGCCTGGGGGGGCCATGGCCCCCCCAGATTTTTGCTTGGCCTCCTGTTTGCCCCCCCAATTTTTTCTTAATTTACCGTTCAAGTTCATTTGGTTGACGTAGGTCCTATACATATACAGTAGATAACTTTGTTGGCCCCCCCTACTTTTTCCTTGGCCCCGCAGTGGTCCCCCCACTTTTTTAATTCTAGAATCGCCACTGCCAAGGGGGCCTCCAAAAACTGTGGTACGCATAGAGTCAATGGCTGGTATATGATCATTTAGATAAACTTCGTCAAAAATGTATGTCTTAATTACGTAGTATTAACGAAATTTAGTTTTATTAAACTTTCGTGGTGATAACGCCAGGTCACCCAACGAGTTTCCATGAATCTCAACATGACGGTTGGTCAAGCCACACACCAACTGTTGTGTCGATAGATTCAAAGCACGCTGGCTACGTCCTGCGTTTGCTGAATCGCACCGATTGCTACGTGTAGCTCTATCAAAAGAAGTTGTGGCTGTTCATGTTTGAAATGCACCAGATCAGTGGCATAACTGATGGGTGGCAGGGGTGCGAACCGCCTTCCCCTGCCAAACTGAATGTAAAATCCGGGCCCCTACCTAGCTTGTATATCGGTGTTTACTATTCTTTTGATTTCAGTAGATTGTTGTTTTTTTGCGTTTTTCGGAGTGTTTTCCGGTGATTTCGGGTTTTTGCATAGCCGGTCAATACCGGATTTTCTATTGTTTCTCAACCATTTTCTGAGTGTTAGCCGGTAGGCTCCTTTCAGCTAAGTTTACCCGTGGCTCAAACCTCTAGTTACGTCACTGAGCCTGATCACAGCAAGGTTGTACTGCAGATAGGAGCTATGTGTAGGGCTAGCAGCAGTATCCTACAATAAAAGCATAGTTATTTCTTAGGTGACTGAGCAATACAGTAGTTTTGTCAGCGTTTGTATCGCGTAAAATTCGATTGGTACTTTCAGATGTGATTTTTTCCATTTGAATTTTCTTCAGTAAAGTCATTCAGAAATCAGATCGTTATTGAGTACTTGCGCAAGTTTGTACTGCTCCCATGCTAAGCAAATCAGAGAAGATCTTGATGAGCTTGAATAGCAAGCAAAAGTAACTTTGCCAACTGGCAACTACAGAACTCTTCCCCAAAGAAACAAAGAATAGGGAAACCACGGACGCCGGAACGTCGATTGGGCTGGGGGGGCAATAAAAAAGTTGAGGGCAATAGAAATTTATGAAAAGCAAAAAAATCGTTGCCAATTATGCTTGCTACTGTTCAACAACAATGTTGACCTCAAAAATAATAAAGTAAACTATAGAAAATTTGTTTCAATTCGAACGTGATAAACCATAAAATTCCGATGATACTGTTATGAAAAAGACGTCTTTGCCCCAGTTGTCCCTCTTTTGAAAGGTCAGGGGGCAATGCCACCGCTTTCCGGCGTCCCTTCTTACCGCTAACAGCAGTCACTGTCTCGAAGCATTACCTGCCGTGATGTCTGCGCTCGACAGTCAAATGCGGGCGCGACAAAATGCCTAATATCATCACTTGAAGTGAACATTACAAGATTTGTTGTCGTGTTATTGTTACACAATAAAGACCAACAGTAAAACAAGCCGATCGCAAGTTTGGCAACCTGCCTCTGCAGGCAAAGCAGTGGAAATGAGTGAACTGCAAGCTCACTATTGCAAGCTCACCAGAACAATGAACCTGGTTCTAGTTCAGTGTGAGTCTCGTACCGGCTAATAAACTATCATTGCAATAAATAAACCAATCAATCGGAATTGAGCCGCTGGGAAAGGCAAATGCCCATTTTGCCCCCCTCCCCTGCGGACGCCCATGGTTTTGACGTACCACGATTTTAAAACTGTTTGCTTGACTTCAGTGTAAAAGCGCTCCCATAATGGTCATTCTTTTCGCATTTATATGTTTGGCAACAATGTTGACTTCAAAACCAATAACAGAAATTATAGGAAATCATTCTCAATTTTATGTGTGCGCAAATAGCTGCAGTAAATTTGTTTCAAGTCGATCTTGAGAAATCATTAAGTTACTTATGAAATCTGTTATGTCAGGGCACCTGTGCTCCCTATTCCTCCCCTTTCAAAGGGCAAGGGGGTGGTGCCCTCGAAATGCACCCCCGTTCCGGTGTCCGGAAACAGCTAGAAAATGACAAAAGTGCGTTTGGGTCTGATGCCTTAGATTAGTGATTCTAAGTTTATGCAACCACGCGGAGCTTTATTCCTTAGCTTGATGGTCACTAACTGCTCAGGCGAAAGATCCTTTTCAAGATTCAAAAGAATAGAAAATGAATTGAACAGTCACAATGTTCCTGGAGAGGTTGTCCAAAGTGACAAACGTAGGCAAACAAATTGTAATGAATTCTTAGATAATTTTGTTATGAAGAAGGTCAGGACAAAACCTTTTAACTGTTTACTGTGTTATGTTCAGTCTTACTTGATTCGATGATTGTAGCTTTTTGTTTCTTTATACGTATATTTCAATAATGACAGCATAGCGAAATTGAAACCAGTGCAGTCGCCACGGTGGGCATTGGTGAGCTCAGCCCTTCCAGATTGCAATATGAAACACTATAAATCAGTAAAAAGTTTATCAAATTTTCTAACAGTTACAACCATTTGGGTGCGTTTAACGTGACGTAGGCCTATTTCGCTCGTGTGTATGAGATTTTTACAGCCGTGGTAAGCGAGCTGCAACGTGGTCCTCACTCTGTGCTCTGAAGTCATTATTGCCGCGACACATACTATATACCCCCCCAACATAAAAACCGGCATTCAATACAGTTATAGCCTGCCTACACAGTACGCACTATTATTGTTGTCCAAAGTTCAATGCAATATACTAGGGTTCCGCAAACAATGGGTCTGTCGCAAGATCTTACCTTGCGGGTCACGAAATAATTTAAATTTGCATTTTAAACTTGCCATTCACATTAGACAGAATAAATGCGACCATTTAGGCCTACTGCTTTATGCGCTAAGTTTCATACAATTTTGTGTACGAAAATTGCTACTGACAATAGTAGGGTTAGTCCTAAAATGTATGTTTAATTATAGAGTATTTTCCACAAAATTATATGCTCATGAAATGTTTGAATCGCGAGAATTTAGAACTATTTTAGGGTCACTCCAAAAAGTATTTGCGGGCACCTGAAATTTACAGACCATGCGTGGAACAGGAAAAAAACATAATATAGGTACGCTTGTGACATCATAGAAGAATGGTATGGGATCTTATTCACGACACAGACGAAAAGAGCAGGGGACAAAGCATGTTACGATGGTAGTCCAGCTACATCAGTTAGAAGTGAGGGATGTCGTTCTCGAGTGTTGTGAGAAAACAGTGTGCCTCATTCCTGAGATTACGGATATCGTAAATTCAGGCCAAACACAGTGGAAATACAAAGGAAGAAAACTCAGAGTAGAACATAAAAACGACATCAGCAAATTAAGAAAAATATGTCATGTCTCCTGACATTGGTTTGAGACAAGCTTGATCTCTAACATTAAACGTGAGAACTAAGAACCCATCACTGGATAAGAATGAGTGCGGTATGACGAAGCCAAATGATGTCAAAGTCTAGTTATTAAATCATTGTAGCTGTTATTGAAACAATGCCAGTGTTAACGTTTCACAACCACCAACAACATTTAATTAAATCATTTGTCGCTGATAAGTATTGAGAGCGAACTATTGCGGAGACAAAACTTTTGACAAGCTGATAGATGAATTTTCTTGCAAAAAAGCACGAAGCGTACTATTATAGTTTGAGAGTCTAACATTTATGGGAGAAACTGAAAACTTTTTCGCATTCCTGAGTTACGAGAGGGCAAATGTTTTCATTTCCCCATTGCATATCTACCCTTTTCATTTGATGTTGCAGAGTGTGTTATTTCGCGTAATGGACACAAGTATTATGGGGATACCATGCGACATTGGCTTTTATTGAAAAGATAGAGGCCCTCAAATTTGTGAGGCCCTAAAAACCCCATCTGGCAGACAGTAGCACTGTCGGTAAGTAACAATATATTTGCATGCGCAACTTGCGTTGTACCCTGAAGGTTGATCTTTTTTGCTGCAACTTCAAATAGGTGCTGGTAACATCATTGCCAAAGCTTTATTTCAGGCTATGATGTTATATTACAAACTACTTGAAGAACAATCGTCTACTAACAAGTACGGGCGCGTGAAATAATGCACAAGTCGGGTCCAAACATGTTTTAAGTCTGAAGGTCTCCGATTGTACCGATCAATAATTGCAAATGTAACTGGCCTTACGGGCTATCTTTCGTCCATAACGACCTGTACCACGAACAACCACCAATATTTAAAAATGCTCCAAGCATACCTTTTGACCTGTACACGTCAGCACTGAGGGGAGCGGGGCTCGCTCCAGTTGTTTCTTGGGGAGTTCCTTAAATTTTGTGACTCATTGTCATGAAAGTGGTGACCTTTCATTGTCTGCAGTCTCCTTCAACGCTGAAATTATGATTCAGTCGCAAGTGAAAATACTTCAACGTGCTGCGCGCTTCGGCAAAGGAACGCTCCAATGGCTTTTACACCATTGGAAATGTTATGTCTTCTCCCCTCGCTCTGTGCACATCGCTCTTTCACTGCTTGTGGCAGCCGCCACACCAGAAACATCTCATACAGGAAGGTAATCGAACCGCATTTGCACAAAAGATTTAAAAATGTCTGTATATCTTTCGTTTCAAAATTTTTGGGCGGCATGTTATCTCTAACAAATCCGATACAGTCGATCCTGAAGGGGTAATGACTTTATTATACCAACATTCTGCTTACAAAAGATTTGTTAAATTATTTGGTTTTTCCCCATTATCTCGAACACTATTGAATTGCCACAGAAATTCACGCATTAAACCGGGATTCTCAAAATCAAATAGTTTCGAGAGCCAAAACGACAATTTTTGAATATCCAGAAGATCTCATTATGAGATCTTCTATTACAATGACAAAAAAATTAATAAACAAAATAACTTTTCGAGATAACATATTAAGAACATAATTTTTTGATAACATATTGGGAACACAGTGCTATACAAACGTTATTTAATCCATTGATAAAACTGTAATGACAATCAATGTAATAATTTCATCCATAGCCTGTCATGAGCAAAGAGAGTGCAATTGACGTCTGAGTTACACTCATCGTCACATCAGTTTTTTTTTAAGGAAAATGTTAGGTACCCGGTATGGACAGGTAGGGACCCGATTTCTCTGATTCTAAGGACCCGATTTTCTCTGATTCTAGGGAGCAGAAAACCATTTCATCTTATTCTAGGGACCCAATTTTCAATTCTAGGGAGCCGAATCGGGTCCCTAAACCGTCTTAAAAAAAGCCTGCGTCACATAAATACTTCATCGTGAATTTTTTGAAAATTTCTAAAAACATTTTGTGTGCCGCATAAAATGACCCGCATGGGCCACATATACCCTGCGCGCGAGGTGTTTGACATCCAGCACTAAATCGTGTTCATTGTTGTGGCAGAGAAAAAAATCTCGGAGCATTTTATTGTCGAAAACAAATAAAATAATAGCAACAGGAAATGTAATGAGTTACTCAACCGATTTCAGAGGAATGCTGAAATGCATTTCGGTTTACTGTATGTACAGTATAAGTAAAACCAGTGGCGTAGCAGCCCAACTCTTCCCGCCAAAAATGCTCACAGGGCCCCCTAATGGTGATTTGTAAAAAAAGATTTCGACGTTATAGTGCATCTCGAGGCCGAATGGCCTTCAAAGCAAACTATCCTGATTACAGACACAATTTTGGCAGAACCAGGCCCGTAGTCAGGCAGATTTGTAAGGGGCAAAATACATTTTTAAAGAGATAGATTTTTGTTTTTATCATATGTTTAAAACAAATTTTTCTGAGCACAACAAAATTTGGGGAGGCACAAAAAGTTTTGGTCCCCGAATGCCCCCTGTGTCTGCGGGCCAGGACAGAACCGTCGCCAGAAAGTCTTCCATTGCATAGCTCCATGCCTGTGCAAGGGGCTAGACATTCTGAAAATTTATATTTAATTCACAACATGCACAGCAATTGCAGATTGTGAAAATTAATTGTAGATACCTCCCGTAAATACCCATAATAGGCTCGTAGTTTCCAACTAAAATTTTTTGAACGAGCTTGACAGAAGAAATTGGGTCGTAAAATCATAGTCATAACGACGATTATTTAGAGATATTGTGATGAAATGCAATTGTAAAAATTTGAAGGAAATCAGAATCAAGCTTATCGTTCAGTTATGAAAACACTTTTACCGAAGTAGCAAACCTGAGGCCGGTCAAAGTAGTGCGCCGTGATGAACGTTTACTTTCATTAGCGCAAAGTGATAAACTTCACCATGAGCTTAAGTGAAATATGCGTATAAAGCATGTGCATTAAGCTTTTTACTGGCCGAAATACGCATCCACAAACCTTGATGGTGTTTAGACTTGTTAATCTCCTGGTGCATGGCACATGTTTAGATTAATAACATTTTGTATATCAAAGAGGTTATAAATGTTAACAAATCTAAACCAAGGCAGCTATGTCTAACCAGCAGCCTGCGGGCTGCATGCAGCAGTCCCGTCGCCACGGGAGGGGGCTTTGGTGGGCTTAGCCCCGCCAAACAAAGCTCCAAGCCCCCGAAACTGAAACGTGAAACACTATAAATAAGTGGAGTTTTGGTTAATTTTATAATGTCAAGCCCCCCCGCACAAACGAAAAGCCTCTTCGCAGAACTGCAAAGCCCCCGATTGAAAACTTTCTGGCGACGGTTCTGGTATGCAGTCCAGTCGAGGTTTTTGTGCGGCCCAGTATAGGTTTTCGCTGTAGAAAAAGTATCCTGCATACTGTCAATCCGTTCTTCTTTGTTAGTATGGAACGTGACAGTTTTGATGCAGGCAGTATCGGCGCTAGGTGGTTGGCCCCTCCCCGGGCCTGGACGTTGGGGCCCCAATATACAATACATTGCATTTAACACATAGTATTTATGTAAACAAAAACATCGATTCTTTTTAACAAATGCTTATAAAAGCATTTTCTACAGAATCAACACAACCTATAAAGCAGACAGACTTAAGCATTTACTTGTTTCAAGCTAGGAAAATGACTTTTTCCAAGTTTTCAAAAATGAAAATGTTTTTGTCAACTCAGTTGTATCTAATGTTTTAGCAAGTTCACTTTCAATAGATATCATTGCAAAGTTTGTTACTTTTTCATCAGACGTGGTTGATCTGTGAAACATTTTGATTAGCCTAACTTGCTGAAGCTCCGTTGCGTATAGCAGTGATCAGCAAATTTCGTTAGAATGGCCACAAGCCCCCTTTCCTTGGCATCCGCAGAAATTTTTCCAGGGGGGGCAACGTCGGCATTTTGCTTGTATTTTTCAGGTGGCTGACGATGCAATGCAAATTGACGTTCACAAAACGCATTACTCTTTCTACGCAAAAAGAAATTGCTTCATTTCACGGATTAGTCACAAAAAATGCACTTCGTTGGCAGCAACAGCCAGGCATATTGCGATAAGTTACAAAATAGACTATCTGCAGATTTTACAAGTAGAGTACTTCTTTACAAAGAAGCAAATTGCTATGGTCTTTAACAAAACCACAATCATGTCTTTATTTTACCAAGCGAGATTTGCCAGCATCACTTGGAAACAAGAGCTGCAAATGTGTAAGACAGGAGTTCCCAAACTGGGGTACATGTACCCGTAAGAGTACATTCACCTATCTGAAGGGGTACATTAAGGTTAGCAATGAAAGAGAAAATTATGTTTATATATTATTCATTTCGAATTATTTGTACATATATCAGTGAATATTATTTTCAAAAATCATTGTATGCTCATTGGTAAATATATTTCTTTCAAGTTTCTCAGCCTTTTTGTCATAAAAAAATTAGGGGTACATGCTGATCTATCGAAATGCTAAAGGGGTGCATAACCAGAGAAAGTTTGGAAACCCATGGTCTAAAATCTCGTCCAAAGCAATCAAACACCTTTTCAACAAAACCTTGCTTGTTTTTACTGACTTTTTCACGGTGAACACTCATTCACATAAAACGGACAAGCTATCAGTCTCACACTAACAATGGATTTTTCAAACTTACCGTGCTTTTTTACACAGTAGGCTGTAAAAGTACATGGCTATCCACTAACAGAACTCACTGTCTCTCTGCAATACCTGCGTTTATCATTCGCATGCCGCAAAATGCGTACTACCATAACTTGAAGTGAACACGTGAGGATTCTTTGCCATGTTATTGTTACGAAATAAAGTCCAACAGTGGAACAATCTGCACGCAAGTTTCGCAACTTGCCTCTGCAGACATGCAAAGCAATGGACATGAGTGAACTGCAAACACATCACTGCACAACACCAAGACAGTGAACCTGGTTCTTGTGCACTGTAGACGTCATACCGGTGTCAAGCGAAATTTCTGACCTCTGCGAAATTTGTGACCTATTATTGTTTTTCAGTTATTTCTCTTCTCATAGTAAAGAAATAAAGTTTGGCGATGACTTTTTTGATGAGTGTTGTGTAAATTAAAAACTTTTTGGTTACATGTCAGACACCCACAACAAGCTATAGTAAGGGAATAAGTATAAGCACTGAAAAATATTGGACTCAGTTTTAGAACTCAATTATTTTTATTTTTCTAACCCTTATCCAAACTCTAACCCGACACACGTAACTAAACATCAAAGCCTAAGCCCTAATCATCAGTTTTCTCAGCGTATTTGATATCTAGAATATTACTCTGTGCATGTGCACATGGCGTGAAGTCAGAAATTTCGCTTGACACCGGCTAATAAACTGTTTATGCAAGAATTAAATCAACTTTTTTTTCGTAATCAAGCTCCTCAGTTCAGCTTTGCTAGAAATTATTGGTTCTTAGCCCCAATTTCCAAAAGGGGAGACCAATGACCATTTTGACCCCCTTGGGGACGCCCATGCCCTTTCAACCGTAAGTAAGAGACCGTGCTTTTTCTAAACGCCCAATTTCAACCTTACGTTGTATTCAGTTATCTGAAACATAGCAATGTTATGTTAATGCAATAAACCCTATAATGACAACATTAGTACCATGTTAACGTCAAACGATAAATGTTAGTAGCCTATGTTTCATCCCACGCAATCGGCGCAGCAAACACGGGCCACAGCAACAAGTGTTGCGCGGCACAATAAAAAGTTCTGAACGGCCCACAATTGGGCCCAGGTCACTACTGGGCAGTGTTGTTTGCCAAACAACTGGATTTCTCATTGGTGTAAAGTTTCGAGTGTTCATTGGGCAACTCTAATGCAAGATACACTGGATATTACAGGCGCGGGCTACGAATACAATTTTGTATGATTGTATACCGGCTATTCTATTCTTTACAGTGAAAGGATACAACACAGATCTACAACAGTGGTGCGACTGACGGGGGTGCAAGGGTGCGAATTTTCCCCCTGACAAGCTAAATGCGATAACTGATCCTCCATTTTGCTTATATTTTGGTATTCGGTACTCTTTTGATCTTCAGTAATTTGGAAGATTTTCGACTGTTGTTTTCCGGTGATTTCAGGTTTTAGTACATAGAAATCCCATTCCAGATGCATTTTCATTTCTACACTGTTTTCTGAATGTTGGCGAGGGGCCCCCTACAGTGGCCAGTGGGCCTCTTTCAGCTACGTTTTCCACCGTGGCTAAACCTCTAGCTACGCAACTGGTCTACAACTTCATTTTCTTGAATAATTTATACTAGGTTATACTAAAAATGCTTACAATCAACGTGGATTCAGCAAACGTTACTTGCACACCAGCCAGCTTATCAAGGCAAATGCTGACAACGAAGCTATTCACAATGCATTTCGCAACGGTTGGCTTTAGGAAGTTTAGTTCTTGGTGAGTTCAGTTCTGGTGTCTCTATGCCGTAACAAAGGTACTCAGTCAGATTTGGGGGTCCCTTTTTTGCCCGGGGCCCACCCCGGCCGGGGTTACGGGGGTCTCTTTCTCCGGGTCTGGATGCAGGTGGTCCTCAGTGCCATTTTATCACGTCTGTTAACATTGCAGTTAGGATTCGAACAATTTCAGTATATTAGTTTAAGCTCTTTTATTTGCTAAGATCAAAGTAAGCCATTCAGTGTGCAGCGCTCATTAATATGTCATGCAATGTGCGGCCCTGGTCAAGGTAGTGACACACGTTTTGGCTCAGTAAGCCTTTTCGGTGGACAAAGCTGGACTAAGGCTTACAAGGACACAACGGCAACATCCATAATCCACTAACCGCACTGCTCTGTTTTGGGACAACTTAGCAGTGATCAATGGTGGATCTAGACCAGGCGTTTGAGAGAGGCATTCGAACAGGGTCGCCAATAAGTCTTCACTTTTTCACTTGTTTCAATACCCCAGGTTCTCTGTGACAATCGATGGGTATCACACAAAAATAATTACTTTTTCTAGGCCTAAAAAAATATTTTTTTTGTTGTTGGTCGAACTATATGTGATCTGGCTATCTTTCAGGGAAAAACTAGAGTTTAAAATCGCCTTATATGATTAATTCACTACTGTTTGAAGCAGGTCCTAAAAGATACATCCCATTTTCAGGGCCGGCCCTTAGCCAATTGGACCGATTGCTTTCAATCGGGCCCAGCGCCTGAGGGGGCCCGCGCTACGCCTACTAACATAAACTTACACTGTCTATTGAAGTTGCTTATATCGTGCCGGCGCGGGGCCCAAGTGCAGTATTTTTTAAACGTGGGATCCGTTGCCAACGAAAACCAAAGTTAACCGTGCGGTTTCAACATCCTCTTTCATCAGATTTCGTTCTGTGGAATCGTAACAGTGGTCATTGTGTTTCGACAACGTGTGGTTTCTTTTTTCAGTATAGCAGCTGGTTAAGACAGAAAAAGCTTGAGTTTTGAAGCTGTGTTCAGTTTTAGTTGTAAGCGTTTCGTACTTGGCAGGCCAAGTTTTAGTAGTTGCTGCAACATACAGTTCGATACGGTTGTTGCTGTTTTGATAGTTACTGCCAGAGCCGTATCAGCCGCGCTCCATATCCCCTAATTGGGGGGGCCCACGCTGACACAGGGGGTCCAAAATTCAGTCCCGTCACCACTTCGCCACCCAGAGAAAGCTTCGATCCCCCAAATTGAAATATGAAGCACTAGAAATCAGTGAAGTTAAGGGGCCCTTTGAAAGAAAAGTGTTTATGCATTATAGTTACTTTCGGCCCCTTTGAAAGCGAGGTACACATTACAACTGCTGTTGGGGGCCCCTTTGAAAGCAAAGAAGCCCACTAATACATTACAATTGCTGTTGGGCCCCTTTGAAAGCAAGGTACTTCACACAGTTGCAAAAGGGGCCCGAGGCGAGTGCCTCGCTTGCCTTCCCTTAAACACACCACTGTATATAACCCTGACAATGATCTTATATGAGAATATGAAACCGATTGAACTCGTTCTGCTTCATCGGATATGCGTACTTTCTCACCTGATGTGCGCATAAACACTGTAATGTAAAGTTATCTTGATATTATTGAACACATTGAAGTTGCTGATGAGTTTACCACTTCAAAAAACCCAGATATCACGCGATTTTTCATAATAACCTAGACACACAGGTCGACTAAAAAAACAAATATGGGTGGAAAAAACGAGCCCTGGTCACATGCGGCAAAACGCCTACTACCGTACAGGGTTGCCAGATCTACTTTTTGCCAAGGAGCCAAATCTAGTCCAGAAAAAGCCAAATTCTAAGACAAGGGGCCAAAAAAGGGCCAGCCATTTTTTTCCATCTTTTTCCCTACTTAGCTATTTACTAAATGTCAATATTTCACAATCACAATCGTAGCGCAACAGCAAAACAAGTACGTGATGAAAGATCGCAGGAGAACAACTTAATTTCCATGTGTAGCCATACACTGAGATAAATTTACCATCCGCGATAAGTGCTAATGCGATCAACAACAATCTGAACAAAACCAACAAACACACGCTTCACCTGAATAACAGTAAGTTAGGTAACGTAACAGTTCCCACTGCTACCTCTGCAACTGCAGCAAGTAACAGGTATTCTGATGAACTTACTTTCACATTAACTCAGAAACTCCGAGGATCCTAACAAAAGTTTGTAATCAAAACCTTCGAAATATAGGAATTTGGTTAAAATCTGCAATGATTTAGTCAAGAAAGTAAAAAAAACATGGTTTCTCAGACAGGTCCCAGGGAGGTCAGATGTAATTCTTGCAAGGGGCTAGTCTATCCTGGGAGAGGGCCAAAAAAGAGCCAAAGGGCCAAACGAAACTTTTGGGGCCAGTAAGTGTCATTTGAGACCAAATTTCTGAAATTTGGCCCCAAAAGGGCCAACCTAGCAACCCTGCTACCGTAACTTGAAGTGAACATTTGAAGATTTATAGCCGTGATATTGTTACGCAATAAAGATCGAGAGTACAACAATCCGCTAGCAAGTTTCCGAACCTGCCTCTGCAGGCAAAGGAGCGAACTGCGCACTTGCCCTAAACGTTTCGGGGGCGTCGCGGTCACGACTTTGCTGGGTTGCCCTGATGGGCCTCGCGTTCATTTATCCGGCCCTGCCTACATGCCTAGTTGTATATGTCCAGAAGTCAGACTTCCACTTGATCAATGTATTTTGTGTAGTCATTGTAAAAAAATGTAGGCTACTGTGTCTAGCCCAGGTAGTCTTCTCTTATTTTGTACTGCATAGCAGCAAGATACCGTTGGTGCTTACGACCAAAGTTACACATTTGCGCAGCCTGCTGTTCAGACAGCAAGATGGAGTTAATTGTGTAGTTAGAAGAGGCTATTTTGGGGAGTGTCCCAAAACAGAGTAGTGCAGTTAGTGGATTATGGATGTTAACCGTTGCGTCCACGTCTGTATTTGTCCACGCCTTATTTGTTAAACATTTACAGGTGATTTGAGATACAAAATGTTATTAATCTAAACATGTGCCGTGCACCAGGAGATTAACAGTCCAGTCATCAGATTAACAGTCCAGTCATGCGTATTTCGGCCAGTTAACAGCCCAATGCGCACGCTTTATAAGCATATTTCACATAAGCTCATGGTAAAGTTTATCAATTAGCGCTAATGAAAGAAAACGTTCATCGCGGCGCACATGCTTTGACCGGCCTCATGTTTGCTCCTTCGGTAATAATGTTTTGATAACTGAACAATAGGATTGATTCTGCTTTCCTGCAAATTTTTTTTACATTTGCATTTCATTACGACATCTCTAAATGATCGCAGTCAATTAAATGACATTGATTAACCCAATTCCTTTTGTCAAGCTTGTTCCAAACTTTTAGTTGGAACTACGAGCCTATTATGCGTTTTCGGGAAAATATGTATAATTAATTTGCACAATCTGCAAATGCTGTTCATGTTGTGACTTAAAAATCAATTTTCAGAATATCTAGGCCCCAATGGAAGACTTTCTGGCGACGGTTCTACCCAGGCTCGCAGACATGGTGCGGCATACGGGGCAGTTACCCCAAATCTTTTTTGTGCCCCCCAAATTTTGTTGTGCTCAGAAAGAATTGTTTCAAACATATGATAAAAACAAAAATCTCTCTCCCATAAAAATCTATTTTGCCTCCCCAAGCGTTAAAACCTGGCTACGGGCCTGGTTCTGCCAAAACTGTGTCTGCAATTAGGATATTTTGTTTTGAAGTCCATTCGGTCTCGACATGTAGCATAACGTCGAAAACTTTTTTTTATAAATCACCATTAGGGGGGCCCCTCTGTAAGCATTTGGGGGGGATAGAGTTGGGCTGATACGGCACTGGTTATCGCCACTTGTCTTCTGAAGATTGAATTTTGTTCGTTAATATGTGTTGTTCAGTCAGGCATTTAATAGCGATATTCGTTTTCCTTCGCAGACATCTGATATGGAAGCTCTTTCCTTAAATAGTTTACTGCCCTCAGGATTTACTTGACCATCCCCTTTACCGTGACATCCGAAAATTCTAAATGTAATTAAAACTTATTTGAGATCATCAATACAACAAGAGCACATAAATAGTTTGGCGATTATGGCCATTGAATCCGAAATTCGCATAGGCTTAAACTTGGACAAAATTCTGAGGAAATGTTAAAGCACAAATATAAGTTTGCTAATGTTAATGCACAAAAATAAGTTTATCTTAGCAAATGCATTTTCCGTATCGTAGATTGCAATAGCCTAAAGTAGGGCTGCAGCTGCAGATCCGTAACACAAATTTCAGGCTTACGCTATAGCTCCAGCTCCACGCATCTAAACGTTTTGGCTGCAGATCCGGCTCCAACATCTAAAAACTTTTGGCCCGGCTCCAAAATGATTTCTTTAATTGAAAACTGAAAAACATTGTCTTATTTGTACACTTGTATTAATACATCAGCATAGATGAGGTGTCGCGAAATGATACGTATGATGGATAGTGAGACATATGCAAAAAGTTTAAGAAGCCCTGATCCACACGCAAAGGAGCATGGGCGTCGGAAAGGTTTTTCCAGGGCGGGCAATAGTGGATTTGGTCAGGAGGTGGCCAAACGCTTTTTTCCAGGAGTGAGCCAACAGTGGTGAAATTTCATTTTACCAACTCGAAACTAAGAGACAAACATTTTTCCACTAAAAAGTTAATGGGAAAATACCAAATTTCCAAATCCAGTGGTGGGCTTGTTGTCACGCTTTTTCGTTTGTTAATGTTCTGCAACTAAGTTGTGATATCTTATCATTGCTGGCTGAGCATATCAGGCATGTTGTTAATTTCATTCAAAACATGGCCAATTGGCCTGCCATACCCGCAGTAGGTACCTCGCCAAAGAGGAGGTATTGAGTGTTGTAACTCATGGATTTATTGGTGTTAGGGAGATGTCTATAGAATGGACATGGAAAGTCTCTGGTGGAGAGGTGAAACTGGGTGACATGCCTCCAGACACCCTCAGGTTGGCATTCCCTTTCGGGCCTCGCTCTTTCACATCACTCATGATTTGTACCTTTATGACATAATGACCTTTCTCAAAAATTTCTGCACACGCCCCTGAATGGGGCCCCGCAACAGGGCTTCCAATCGGGCCCCGCACTTGCTAAGGCCGGCCCTGCCCATGCTTCATAAGTTACATAATAGTCTAACGGAGAACACAGTGGATGTCGCAAACAATATTTTATATCTACAGTATATTAAAGATTTGAAAGATATACACTAAAGCAGTAGTCCCCAACCCTTTGTAACCGCGGACCGGTTAAGCTTGACACAATTTTACCGTGGCCCGGGAGTACACTCGCAACAGCGCTTCCATGAGAAGAATCAACCAATCACATGCCCAGAAAGCGAGTATTGTCACTACCAGTACACATTTTGTAATTTCGCGGCCCGGTACTGGTCCGTGTCCCGGGGGTTGAGGACCACTGCCTTAAAGCATGCTGCACGCTCATAGGCGGATCCAGGATTTTTTTAAGGGGGGGCTCAAGGACGACTTCATCCGGATGTGTACTGACTGCATAGCAGTGAAGACCCAACTGCTCAGGTAACTTTTTTTAACAAACACGGTTAATAACCATACACATTTTGGCTAAATCACATTCTCACCATTACCCAGGCTGACTGGGACGTTTCCGGAGCAGAAGCGGCCTTCAAAAAATTCAAAAATCATTCTCAAACTTCTCCAACCTTAAAAAAGTAACTTGTTGACTGTTGGAAAAGTTTTATTATTAGCAAAAAAAACACAGGTCCACGCTGAAAAAAACGCGTGGGACAGGATCAGAAGTGACACAAAAACTACACGAAGAAACTTGAAAAGCAGCCAGTAACCTTTGTTGTCAGTCTGTGCAAGCTCTATGCGGTAGGCCTAATATTGTGTTCGAAAATTGCAGATGTTCATGGAACAGAAGTTAATGACGTTCGGACTTGAAAATTTGTTTATTTTCAGAAAATTTTCCGATTTTTATTGCATAACACCAGAGACGTAACGAGAGGTCAAAGGGGCACAATTTCTCGGGCGCCGAATCACTACGGGGGTGCAAAAAGTTACAGCAATGTATTAAGCACTTTTTTCAGAACAATACATTTGCCTCCGAAAGACCTCAGGTTCAAACATGGGGACGCCAAACTTGTATCCCCAGGTGCATCTAACCTCGTCGTTACGCCCCTGCACATCACGATTGTCTAGCCAAAATGACGAAATTTGTTTGCAAAAATACCTGCCCATCAGTGGCAAACTAGCAATCACAAACTATTTAAAACAAAATGCTGTTGATTATCGAAGTCATCTGACCATAGAAAACAACTTGAAGGTCGAAAAAAGGTACATTATTTCGAAAATAGACACAACTTTCACTCCCCCAAAAAAACGCGTGGGGGTACGCGTAGAGACGAACATACCAAAAAACTCGAAAGCAATAATTATGCTGGCAGTTTGTCCTGGAAGGTGTTTATTACATCACAAGGGCATTGAAAATGATCAGATAATATTTGGAAACGTGAAGTTTGCAGTGAGTCAATGACCAAATTCTCAAACATTCAATTTTTTGTGCGAAATTCGACTATGTAACGCAAGTGTAGAAATGCTGTACAGTAGGTTGAAAAAAATTATTAAAGACAGCAGAGTGTTGGTCGATAAAAAATAATCTGATTTCGTGCTGAGCCGAACTTTTGTCTAAACATTGTTGCTAGCAGGCAGGGGTGTATTGCTAAAAAAGAGGTGTGGGAACGCCGTTCCCGCCAAACATAAAGGAAGACTGATTTACATACAAGAATTTCCACACTGGATCTTCCTGTTTCACTTTAATGCGACGGTGCTATTCCGCGATAACTTGTCATTGATTCATTTATGCTGCTCCAGGCGCTACACGTAGAAACTGAAATGAAAAATCTAAATTTTCAAGTAACGTTACTAGTGCCAAAAGGTGTGGGAACGCCGTTCCCACCCCACTACACCCCTGATGGCAGGTCTGATGTTAATCAGTAGTCACCTTTAGCGTAGCCTACAGCTCAATAACGCGCTTCATTTTTAGCCTACCTGACATGTAGATGACGTTTTACGGTTAAGTTTGCGGTTTTGGAGTTTACGTTGTCACTGAGCGCTCTAACCTAGCCTGTAGTTAACTGCATTGTAAGTTCGTGGTAACGTAATTTTTATGCCTTCGCTTAACTACAGTAGTAAAATGAGCTGCACTCATTCATAAAAGCTTGTAGGAAAAAATAGTATGATCTGCAGCTTATTTGACTTAAATTGTCCATAGTCTGCCCAGTCCCGTCGCCACGGGGGGCTTTGGTGAGCTTAGTCCCCACAAACAAAGCTCCAAGACCCAAATTGAAATATCAAACCCTATAAGTCAGTGGAGTTTTTGTCAATTTTTAGAATGTAAAGAACCCCTGCACAAACGCAAAGTTCCCCTATTGAAAAAAGACGATATTTTGATAAAAAGATGTGTCGTGAATCTCCTACTTGTTCAGCTAAAAAGATTCGAGCGGAACTTGGGGAAACTGGTTCGAGAATCAGCAGAAGAACCATCAGTCGCCGTTTAACAGACGAATTCGGCCTCAAATCACGGAAACCGTCTAGAAAACCGAGACTGACCCCTGCAATGAAGTTGAAGCGCTTGCAGTTTGCGAAAAAATACAAAGACTGGACAAGCCAGCAATGGTCCAGAGTTTTGTTTTCCGACGAAACAACAATTCAGCAGTTTGCCTCGAGGAAGAGAACTGTGTGGAGACCACCAGGAACTCGGTACAATGAAAGATTCACACAGCAAACCATGAAACACCCGCGGAGTGTGATGATTTGGGGAGCGATTTCAACACAAGGAACGGCCGGCCTATTCTTCCTCGATCCAGGAACCACCATGAATGGCAAAAAATATCCGGAATTGATAAAAGAGAAGTTGGAGTTAGACATGGCAGTGCATAATCGGGAAATATTTACGCACGACGGGTCGCCTTGCCATCGGGCAAAAATCGTCACGGACTTTCTTAAGACGAAAAAATATCAAATTGTTGGAATGGCCGGGAAATAGCCCGGACCTTAATTCAATTGAGAATTTCTGGACAGAACTGAAGAATAGAGTTGCTGAGAAACATCCAAGCAGTCTTCCATCGCTTATTAAGACCATCAAGTCATCCTGGGTTCTCGACATGCCCACAGAGCTGTGCCGAAACCTCATCGAGAGCATGTCGAGACAGATCAGGGCGGTGTTAGAGGCCAAAGGAGGACATACAAAATACTGAATGTTGATATTTTTTATGTAAAATGGATAATAATATATAAATATGACGCCTATCTATCAAAATTATAGATCGGAAACACCTGTGTACTTTCCTTAGGCTACGGGATCAAAAAATTATGAAATTTCTCTATTTGGTCTTAAACTTTCAAAAAATTATGAAATTTCTCTGTTTGGTCTTAAATTTTTGGACACGACTGTAGAGGTTTGTCGTTGATTTTGTTGAATAGCAGTGATTGGGAAGTGTGTTGGGAAACTGAAGCTTTACAGACTGACCTGTTTCAGTTAAATCGTTGTTAGGTGTGATGGAAGCAGCAAAAAGTTCTGTCCGCTTTCTGGGCTTTGCAGCAGAAATTTGAAGTTGCTATTGTGCTTTCCCTTTACGTTTTTGAGTACAAGATTTCATCCATACTTCTACGTGGTGTAATTATGCTGCACCTATTTGTATTGCGTTGTCAAAACTGCAATATGTAGCCTACTGCATAATCGACATTACAAAGATCAGCAAAGAGCACAAAGCAAAGAGATGGGATCAGTAGCGGACAGAGGCTAATTTGGTGGTGAGGGGATGCGATATCGATTTGCAATGAACCCAATGCTTCACAGGACCACATTGCGTAAATCAATCACTTTCGCATACGTACATTTACGAGGAAACAAGTCTAAACATGGTTTAGAAGCTTGAGTGATAAAACTGGTCAAACTTTAACTCTGCAGCGCTACGGAACCAACAAGCAATGTGGCACATACAACGATACGACGTAGTCACTGGTCTCGGCGCAGGTACAGGGAGGACTCGAGATAAACAATTCATGTGACGACACAATATGTATTCTCATTGTAGGTTACGTTTGTTACAGCACAATTAGCGGTGGCAGAAGCCAGCATAGTGCAGTAGTGCTGTTTGACTTGTATTTTGCAGCAAGTGAGCGTAGTCACTTGGATGCAGTTTAGATCAGTGCTCTTCAAATGGGGAACCTTACAGTTTTTAATTGTCGTTTGGAATAGTCTGCAACACCCATAGTAATTTGTGTATAGCATTTGTTATTGCAGGAAATTTTAATGAAATAATAACAAGAAGCGGGTTGATTCTGATTATATTGAAACCGAATTTAAGAGAACGGAAAGAAACAAACAATTCGTAATGAGTTCTTCTTCTTCTGTCGTTTGAGCGAGTTCTTTTATCCACTGCAGCCCGCCTAGATATCGGGGCAGGTATTGAGCAGCCATTCGGTTGTCTCATCGTCCTGAACCGTCAGGTCGTGTAGTCCGTGGGGGTCGATGGATTGGACAGTGGAGGACGACATTGTCGACGGTTTGTTCTGCACCACATTCACAGGCCGCAGAGGAGGCCCTACCCAATTTGTACAGGCAGGAGCGGAAACGTCCGACACCGGTGCGGAGGCGGTTGAGCCGGACCCAGGCTTGTAATGAGTGAAAGCACGAAAGTAGGAAAAAACGAAAGCGAGTAAGTACGATCATTCATGGGCGTCCGCAGAAATTTTTCCGTGGAGGAAAGGTCAACATTTTGTTTATCATTTTCAAATTGCTGATGATCAGTGTTCCCTCTAAGATAATTTTACACTGAGCAAATATTTGTTTTCAGTGAGCATGATTATTTTAGGGCTGAATAAGTGGAGTTTTCAATGAAATACACATTTTGTGAATTATATAATAAAGATACAATCTTATCAAAATACGAACAAAATTCACATTTCATTCAATAGCTTCTTGTTTGCATGCTTTTCCATTGCTTGGGAATGTTGCAAGTGCCCGAGAATTAGATTTCACTGCGCAACACTTCTGGTAGTCCTGGGTATTTGTCTCCCTTAGAGGGAATATTGCTGACGATGCAATACAAATGGACGTTCACAAAATGCTTTATCCTTTCTACACTACAAAAATGCCCCGTGTTACGGTAACAATAACAAAAAAACGCTTCGTTGGCAGCAATAGCCAGGTATAATAGTATTACGACATTGCTGTCTGCAGATGTTCAACGCAGGGCATTTCTTTTCAAGTAAGCATTGCCATGATCTTTAAAGAAAAAAGCATTGGATTGCCATGGTTTCCAACGAAACCACAAATTATTACTATTTACTCAGCAAGAAAGGCCGCACCCAGCTGATATATTCAACTGAACTAACAACTGAACATCGTTTTGAAAATTTCGGGGGGAATTTGACCGGTTGCTCTCCTCCTGATTGCGGCATCAGCTAGCAAGACTTATCAGCGTCACTTAGAAACAAGAGCTGCAAACGTCTGGGATCTCGTCCAAAACGATCA
>Ga0210059_1002945_pt1 | contig 26986 bp, 14 predicted proteins | sample Ectturendosymbi2_FD_188042 | JGI IMG/M metagenome (GOLD analysis project Ga0210059, IMG submission 188042) | Ecteinascidia turbinata endosymbiont from Florida, USA - Sample 2 (SPAdes) (version 2) | ecosystem: Host-associated > Tunicates > Ascidians > Unclassified | place: Key West, Florida... | reverse complement strand
CCGGGAGCCAAATCCGGCCCGCGAAGCCATTTCATTTCGCTCGCGCAGACATTTTGCCAATAATGAAAAAATAATATAATTACAAAAATTTTCTTCGTTTGTTAGAATGTAACATATCCCGAAACATTCACAGTATGTAAGATGTCCGGCCCTCAAACTGTTGTTTAATAGGTTATGTGGCCCTCGGGCAAAAAATTTTGGAGGCTCCTGGCCTAGAGCGTTGTTCTGTTTGTTGTCATCACTTTTAATAACCACAGATCAATTCAGGAAATGGAAATATTCAGGTATCGATTCACAAATATCGAGATAAATTATACGTTTGAAACTGAACGAATCACCTGTATTACTAAAAGTGTTATTGTTAGGACAACCAAAAGTCAAAATATTTTTGCCTCTTTTAAACTTTATGAAACGTTTACAAACCAAATTTCATGCTCATACCATGAGGGAATCCTTAGTTATTAGGTCCAAAAAAGGCAAATTTTGTCATTAGGTCAAAATTTATGTTTGTGTCAAACTTTTCGTGCAGCACAGTTTTGTCCCTCTATAGATATTTTATTTAAACTATAACAACAGATATTCATATGCTTTTACAAGTTTAGCTGCAATTCTGTAATAATCATGGGTTTTCTTATTCTATTTGAATAAGACCTGATGATACCCACTTTGTAGACGATATGGATACTCCGTAAGATCTTTAGTGTCTGATTCTTTGTTGGGAAAGGATTACTTGAGATAGACAATATTGGGTTTGTTGCGATTTCTGACGTAATAATGTCGTTTCGCCCACTACTGGACCAGTGTTTTTTTAAGGTGTTTTGAGGGACCAAAACGGTCTCTCAAAGTCCCCCAACGGTCTCTCAAATCTCAAAATATAGTGACCTGAGATCACATCAATGGAGAACGGTCTCTCAAATTCCTCCAAGCGGTCTCTTAAAATTTCCTTGCGGTCACCAAAGCGAAACCTTAAAAAAAAACCTGTACTGGACGATTGAATATTATGTAGGATAGGCGTGGCAAGGCAAGACCAAGAAACGTGGTCTTACAGTACTTGGTGTGGTAAATGCTCAATCCATTATGCATGTGTGTTTCAACTTTATGAATGTTCTCAGGTTTGACTTTACTTAAGTTATTAATGTACTTATCAAATCCCCAAAGTTAAAAAACCAATTTGTCTTAAATTTCGAAGCACAGAGCGCATAAATATGCTTCTGGGTTAACTTCAACAACTATGGCTGGATTATTTTGCAGTTGCAAACACATAAAATTTGTAAGTCAAAATAAAGTCAAAATTTGTAAATTACAAAGTCAAAATTTTAAAGTTTTTAAGTCAAAAATTGGTTGCCATAGTTATTATGCATTTGATGACCACTTTTTACAGTAGGGCAAAACAAATTCCACATTTGGTTGGATTTCGTGAAATTGAAAAGGCACCGTTACCGATGAATAATGAAAGGTACATAAAATTAAAAACAAAAATAAGTTGGTTAAACAATTTGACTTCTGACAGTTTTATTTTTTATGAGACATTGGATCACACGTTTTATTGTTGGACAGAACAACCGAACAACAAGCAACATAAGCCACAAATTTTATTTTACTCATTCGAAATAATTTCGAATGAACTTCTCCATTCTTTAGAATTTTGCCCAAGAGAAAAATGTAATAGCAACCTGTGAAGAGTCAAAGATGATTTTGAACTGTGCGGTACAATAACCCGAGGAAAACATATTTCACTTTAAAGAAATGCTTGATGAATTTGAGGTTTGCAACTCTGATGGAAGCGATGAATTTTGTAAATTCTATTTTTTATTCATGAATTGTTGAACTTTTGATAAGAGCTGAAATAATTAAGCGATTGATAAACGCACAAGATTTTACCTGTAGCTTTCGTAAACACACAGAACATAGATAAAACGGGTTCGAATCGGTTTCTCGAACGTGATTTGAACCGTTCATGAGGCATTTCATCCAAACGCAGTGCATCAGGCCGAACATGTGGCAAATTTCGTGAGTCATCACCTGAACCAGAGTTCAACAGTCAAATGACTTTCTCTTGGTAGCATTTTTGTAGATATGCTACAGAGGAGTAGGTTATCTTATACTGGATAAAACCTCAGTTCATGTATTAGGAAAACATCAGACATCATCCAGATAAGACTTTTCGAAAATAAAAACCACTGCTTTTTGCCACTTGCTTGCCTTTCTTTGATTGTTAACTCTTTCAGTCCTGCTCATCCAATAAATGAATGAACCGTTCGAAATATTTTCCAGTTTGCAGTTACATTGAAAAGTCTGCTTTTTCATCCTAACGCCCACAAGGCAAAATAGTTGGTATTACTTCAACAAGTGTTATGCTTGGCATTGACTGGATTCGCTGGCTAACATAACGAGATAATTTTGTTTTATTCAACAACTAACCTTGCAAGCACGCTGTAATAAAATACTTGAAACAGGTTTGGATGGCGATTCGACAAGTGGTGGTATGTTGTCGAAAACAGAATAATCAAGGACTCCGTCAACACCAGTCTTTACTTTTGCTTTTCCTTGCTTTATGATGTCATAAAAGCTGTCATCGAATCTGTGGCAGAGATCGTTTGCTCTTTCTCTGTCATGCTGAACTGTTTGATTGATTCTTTGGAGCTAGGTGTGCGTTTGCTCAACAGACTTCGAATCAAACAGCATATTTTTGTTGCTTATATGTTGCTGCCCAGGCATCAATCAAAAAAGCGCATTTCTTTCAAAAAAGTGGACGCATTATTAAAAAACACTGGGCCGTACTTCATACGTTTTTAAAAACTTGTCTTCACATGCACAGATAACGCTAATGCCAGTTTTTGTGAAGTTAATAAAACTAAGACACTTTAGGTTCGACTCATCAGACTGAAAGAAAGAAATGAAATCGTTATTTAAGTAAAGGGAATGAAAAATGGAAGAAGTTTTCGGCAACTAATGCTGTTGTTCTTTTTGAATGACTGCCGCGTAGCTTAAGTTTAGCGTTTATGCTTTGGGTGTATGGTGCTATTTAGAAAAAAAACCTGCCTTGCAAAGCTGAAAACGCCAACTCCACCAACTGGAGCCCTTTGTTCTGGCAACGCCAGCCCGAAGACAAAGTTCCAAGATGGCTGCGGGTAAAGGTCAATCATGGTTATGCCGAGCATGCATTGGATGTAGTGAGGTTTCATCTGTGACACAACAAAGAAATAGTAAAACCGGCAATTGTTTCTTCTTTTTTTATCACCAAATAACATGCGGGCCCCTGAAATTGTGGTTGAAACGGAAAAAATGAAGTATAGAGGTATGAAACTTATTTCGGGTTTAACAAGCCTTGAGTGAACAACAGTGTGGTCAGATTCTAATCTAGTTCTCAGTTTTTGATGCAAAAAGCAAGCCTTATAATTTGTCTTGGTATAGCTTCATCTTGGTATTTTTACTCCAGATGAATGATGACATCATCTGTTGATTGGGTGAAGTAATCAATACATTTCAGGAGGATATTGACCTGTTTTCCCTCTTGGGTGCGATTGTGGGCAATGCACATAAGATGGCAGAAAACTTTCTGTTTATTAATGGAAATTCAAAGAAATAGGAGAAAACAGGCTTCTCTTATTATTCTCAGTGGATTTATGACTTCTATTAAAAATAATAAACTTGCTTTATGCATGTATCGTTTCCGTGTAAGTCGACACCTTTAGTAGATATGTGTTGCATCTCAGCTAAGCGCTAGCAGAGCAGTATACTATGTAGTATTATTAAATCAAAGAAATATTGCAAAATGTAAGTACAGCAAAATACGATTGCGCAGACATCAAGCAACTAATGCAAATGCTATTTTTTCAAATAAAGCCAAGTTAAGAGAAACTTGTTTGCTTTATAAGCTGATATGAATGTCGCAATCAATTTGACATTAGCCTTTTACCATTGCCAGGTATTTCAAGATGTCTTCCGCGTTGAGTTGATAACGACCGCTTTCCTTGTTAACACGATAATCGCATCCGATTTGTGACACTTTTACAGGCTGCATCATCGCAATCTGAAACGAAAAATTACGTGACGTTCAGTTTAAAGACCCAAGCAACAGTTACCCACTTTACACTGCACTGTTATCGGATTGACGCGTGAGCGATTCGTCGCCCTTGGCTTACCGTCGTGAACGCACTTGCGAGCTCGATATTGGGGCGTTTTTACACTGCAAGGAATTCGAAGATTTGCTTCATGCGATTGGCCTATGGTATTGCGAAAGCTGATTCCACCACACAAAGGTGTTTTTTGTAGGTGTTGTTGGAATCGCCGAGATGTGCTTTTTATTTAGTGTAGTCCGAAAGATAACAGCCAGCAGAGAAAATCGTGGAGAACTGCTCGGTGATGAGGTCATGAAAATCGCGTCGCATCGTAATTGCAGTCTTCAAGTGACGTTAACAAAATTTTAACAGCTTCTACAGGGCAGGAAATGGGAGTTAGTTTTTACATTGGAAAGCCACTTTATTGATTTCAGTCACGATCTTTAACCAGTTTGTTCTCTGCAGTACAATACAACAGAGTGTCAAATATGAGGATTCACGGCACTTTGTAAGTAGTAATCTATGAACAGTACGTACTGTAGGCTACTGCAATTCATCAAATTGCAACTGTAACCTATTCCGCGAACTTTTATGCCACATTCTATGCTACTCCATATTGTTTCATTATGAACTGAGGAAATCATAGCGACATAATTGGGATACAACGTTCGAAGTGTAGCCTATACTGAAGTCATCCACTTCCAATACTAGACTACATATTTTGCACAGAGGTTAAATCACTCTACTATACCAAGGTGTAATGAAAACCTATTAATCAGCACTGGGGTAGTAGTCCATCAGTCCAATATCTGATGTCATGTAACCTACCGAATAATCTTCCAGTTTGCTCAACCGATACAATTTTACTGATTGTTTCCCTAACTAGGTGTAGTTAACCTACAGGCAAAACTACAGTATTAAACAGATTAATCCGTCATTTTAGCAACAGATTAGCTTGAATAGGCTAATCGGTTCCACAGTAGTGGTTTTAGCATCAAACAAGTACAGAAAAGTTTGCACAAGACTTAATACAAACTACCCAACCTCTTCCGCTCGAATCCCTCGTTATCGGATTCCCAACCTACCTCTGCTAGTTGGATTCGCTGAATCGGGTATGGTTGAAAATATACGCGCTCAAGCAGCTCGGTGAGATGCTCACGTTCGTGCTTGAGTGATTTATGGGATTCCCAATCCAACGCGAATCCGATAACAGTGCAGTGTAAAAGGGGGAACTGATCATCTCAAGCACAATGCACTGTCTAGCTTCGGAGAATGGGCAACATTGAAAAAAATTAAGTCTTGAAATTGAGCTTGAAGAGAGTTTTACTTACCGTATTTTTCGGACCATTTTGCGCACCGGATCACAAGGCGCAGTATCAAAAATTGAATGCTAGATCAAACTCCTTCGGATAACCGCCAGGTCCGTAACAAGGGTCGCAGGGGGGCGATGACCCCCCAGGAAATTGTTCGCTCCCCCTGGAAAAATCTGTTAGACATAGTTCAAAAAATTTGGGCCCCTCTCGGAAAACTCTTCGCCCCTTCTGATGTCCCAAGCTGGTTACGGGCCTGATTACCGCACATACGAGGGAGTTTAATCTGTAACACGTGCCTAATCCGCTAAACACGAATAGAATAAAGGTTCTGCGCGTGTTTGATTTGGTGTGCTCCAATGTAGTCAGGAGGACAGGAGCCTCGCGAAATAATAAGATCAGTGATGTTGGTTTATTACGTAAAACGATGGTCCGTTTACAAAAAAATCATTACTAGCAATTAAACAAATGACACCGTTCACCACATAATATTTTTTCTAGATGAGAAAGCAAGACCAGATCCATACATTAGGCGCACCGCATTATAAGGCGCACTTTCGATTTATGAGAAAATCTAAAGTATTTGTGTTTGTGCCCGTTGTAGCACCCTGCTTGTGTCACCCACTAACAGGGGTGTGCAGAAAGGGGACAAATGGGGCGACGGCCCCGGGAATCCAAAGCAGGGGCTTTCAAAGAGTGAAATTACAAAAAATAAAATGCTGTAACCAAGGGAGCGCAATGGAGCTTCGCCCCTCCTGGAAAAATGTGTTGGACATTGTTTGAAACTATTGGACATAGTTCAAAAGGTTTGGGCCCCCCTCAGAAAACTATTCGCCCTACCAGGTGTCCCAAGCTGGTTACGGGCCTGGCTGTAACCAGATGCTTTTTTTGTAAGACTACTAACACATGCTGCATGAACATAATTTTTCGAAAACTTGTTTTTTGTTAACACTACTTTTTACGTATTTCAAATGCCTGCTTTTCTGGCATTCCTCAATACTACGCTACAATTTGGTCGGGGGAATGCCATTAAGCAGTTGCCCCGTGCATTACCACACCTCTGCACGCTCCTGCCCACTAACTTCGGCTATAAAGCGGGAAAAGTCCGAAAAGTAATTGACCTTCAAATTATATAGCAGGAGTGGCCAACCAGTCAGGGGCGGATCCAGCTAGTAAAGTTAGGGGGGGGGCGATTTCAGTCATGTTTGGCAATCAAGTCTCATAACGGCTTCGCTGCTGTAAGAGAGATGAAGTATAATTTACAACAATACTGTGATAAACATAAAACAATGGACGACAAAATGGCTTTATAACGCGAATGTTGTTTTCTGAATTGTGAATTCAGAAAACAAATTTGGGATCATATTATCAAATTAATTATTATTATAGCCTGCTATATGTAGTATATATACTTTGCTTTGATTAAAGACGGGGATATTACACGAAATATCAACATACATAAATGTTTACATCTTTATATTAGGTATGTCGCTATCACATCCCTAAATTTTTTTCGTTTGACCTCCTGGAATGAGTAAACTATTAAAAAGCCAGCAGTGGGCTTACCGGAGACTAAAACCCACAGGGAAGAACATTTGACGAAACATATTGGGTCCATACATGCATATGCAAAACAGCAAAAAATAGGAAAAGTGATGATGAAGAAGCTGGCGACAAGCAGAAAAAAGCAAGACTCATAATCGACAGTGAAAACCAAGACCCATTTCAGTTTGTGAGTGTTTGATTGTGATCTTCATGATGCTTTAGTAATCCTTGTATGTTTAAATAAGCACGAAACATGTTCCTTCTTTCATTTTAAATTCTTATAAAATTTTGAGGGGTGGAAAGGGCGGCACTTTTATGGTCGGCCCGGGCGTAGCTTAGCCTCGCTACGCCCCTGCACATGGGCACACATGAACATCACCCCATCTTTTCCTCACCCACACACATACCTTTGCTCAGCTGGGTTTATTGTAAATATCACACACCAACATGACAATGACAAAATTTTTCAAGCCATTTATTGTTATGCACGTTGTTTAGTGGGACTTCTGGTAATTACGTATGAAGCCGGGCAAAGAGCCGCATGCGGCTTGCGAGGCACGGGCTGGCCACCCCTGTTATATAGGATCAATAAAAAACAACAGGAAGACTTTCAAAAATCGATTCAGTGTTTTCAGTATCGCTGTGATACAAAAAACATAAACAAATCTAATTTGCGATTTGATCAAAGCGCAAACATTTGCAGAACTTTTTGAGGTTTTGGCACGAATTACTATTCGAGCACTGTTTTGTTGTATCACTGCAAACATTTTGATTTACTCCGTGTTTTAATCAAACCACAGCCAACCGTTTGTCGACAAGTCCGTACCAATATTTTGTCAAAATGCATATTGTTGTTGGGTATTTGTATTTTAGTGGCTGAATGCTCTGTTTCTGTAACGGTATTTTGCCCGTCATATCTATCTGGCCACACCCACGATGAATTGAACCAAAGTTTTTCCTGCTTATTGCTGTGGTTACTGAGTGATAAGTACCCACTTCCAACTTGGAGCGGTCAATAAAAGACCGGATTAACCCACTTGGAACGAAGTTACGATGTTATATAATTAAGGGAGGTCGATGCAAAGGGCCTAGGCAGGCCGCAAGGTCAGCGAATTCTCAAACAGAATCTGAAGCACTACAAGCTGAATCTATTAACTGTCAAATGTCAAGCTTGATAAGTCCGCTGGACTTACCTCGGCATTTTGAAAGAAAGCTTTGCAGTAAGTGAACAGCCAGTGAAGAAAGACATTGCTTGAAGATAGTGAAAGATCGCTCATCTGCTTCCCAGGAAAAAAGCCAATTGGCAAGATGCCAACTGTGGTTGAATGTCCGATTATGTTTGATCCTTGTCTTTCAGAACTTCTTCGATTTCCTCGGCTTCTCTCTCTAACTGCACTAGTTGGATCAAGCAAGTTTTTCCCATGCTTGTGCCAGAACGTCTCGAATGTTTGCCCTTTTTCCACGTGGTTCACCAACCAATCACAGTCGTTTCTGATTGTTATAGCTTCAAAGAACCGAGAGCGGGGTTTGTAGAGGTCTTGCATGAAGCTTTTCTCTGCGGGCGTGTATCCATAGAAGTAACTTTGTCTAGCCTGTCTGCCTGCTCCAATCAAGGCCACCTTGCGTTCCTCTTCGGTCTTGTTTTTCCAGGGCATTTTGTCAAATATCTCATAAAGTCGTTGAAAATTTTGAAAAAATTTTGGTGACTCCGTATGTGGTTGAATGGCTATGATGAAACAAACATGGCCTGCCTTACTGCTAGTCTAAAAACGAGTTGATAACTGAACGAAGCTACATTTTCAGAAAGGTGGCTTCATTTTGTTAACCACACCGCACCAACGTCATTTTACATTAGTCCAGTTATAGACGTTAGTCTACATCTACACTACATAATCGGGCAATTACAAAAACACATTCACACAATGCTAATATGAGTGTACGGTTCGGTTCCATTCAGATAAGTGTTGTGGTTGTGATCTAATTGTGCCAATTGTGACGAAAAAATCATTGTGTCTATCTCCAAATCAATATTGCCCCATTGCCTTGTACTTAACTTTCAAGAGAGCATCTTTAAACCATATGATGTGCATCACTCCTTTGAAAGGTTTGAAAAACCTTTATTGCTTTTTAGAAGATAAGGAGGGGTTGGATTCACTTCACGCTCAATTTGGTAACAATATATCAGAATATTCAGGACAAAATCACGCACAGGACGCCCAAACTGACTTTGTTTCCGGGCGCGCGAAATCCAAGGTACGCCACTGTTTATATCGTATACCTCCCAAGTAGACCCATTCTTAACGTAAACGGGGTGAATGGGAGGCTGCGAAATAGTCCAGAGATTAATTTGGTGGTGGACCTCCTAAGGCAGAAGTTGGCTATTTATAAAAGAAATAAAAGTCTGTTGCTCTGAGTAAAAAGCTTTATCTGCGTAATTCGTTATTACGATAATGGCAGAAAAATTAAGTCGCCAAAAGAAAATGGTTTAATTTTGCCACATAAAATGTTTCCAATTTTCCAGTGTATTATAAATATTGGGCGATAGCTGGAGATGGAAATGCGTCATGACAATTGTGGATTGGTGCAGAGGTACAATGTGTGCCAGTAAATTTAGACAGGCTGAAAACGAGACGTGCAATCGTTCGCTCAGGAAATGGATTTTCAGTCGACGTGATGAGTCACGCATGGGAACGGAAATTTGTTTGTTGCTCAGTAGGTCTAAATATATTATACACAATGCGACTGGGAAGACACCCCACTCCGTTATATGACAGTCTACTGCAGAAAATACGATCGATTTGTAGTGAATGCAACAAACACAAATTAGTTAAGAGATGACAGCAATAACTCATGATCATGAAGGAACTGACAATAAAAAGCTCTTCGTTTTTTATAGGCTTTAAAGGAATCAGCCAACTGGGCTCCGCTTCAATCTTTTTGCGATGATTCAAACTTGTGCATATCTCTATTCAAGTAACTTCACTCCACAAGTGAAAGAAACAAGGAATCAATCACAAATTTTTAATAGGAAATCGATTTCACGTAACACTACGCATCGTCAGTCCTATCATCTGCACGCAATGCTAACAGGTGTGAAACGTAGAAAGGCCAACACAAGCTTTGAGAAAATAAACAATCCCAAGACTGCAATGGAAAAACTGCGCAGACCCAACCGCGACAAATAAAACAAAACCAAAACGTCTTGCTAAATTACATGCAAAGGCTGAAGCCTCAAATCTTACTGCATAAATGACAAAAACTACTACAACTCAACGCCAGCTAACGATTAACACCAAAGCAAAAGTCGCTTTCTGATAAAAGTAACTCTTCGCAGAGCGAGGCTTCCTAAGTCGGCTTGAAACAACAATCGCTTTGAATCAGTCAACGTGCGTTTTGGTCGTTGTGGCAACCAAGTCTCTGCGGACACGATGCAAAAGCTGACGCGAACAAAAACATCTGCACACTGGCCGCGAAAAGCGAAACAAAACGGTCTGTTAAAATGAAGTTCATCAGCGTTCAGCGGCAGGGAAACAAAATGATTATCTTACGCGTGGGAGGATCATGTTTTGAATATTAATTTGTGCGTCAAGTCTGTGCTACCACTTATCTTCACAGAAATCTAAAGAAGGGGAATTAGGTTCTTCAACAAAAGTAACGGTGTAAGCCTCATGTATCGGCGGTTTGCTTACGTCGCCGTGGGACTCTGAAAAGTGCCGCAACAAGGTCACTTTTTCTTTGTTATTCTCATCAAATTCACAATTGGGTCTGTTCCAATTACTACGGTGCGATGACCATCTCATGGAAAATTTGTTCTTGGTTTGCCCGACATATTGGGGAGGCACTTACGTTAGTCTACCAAAATTTCTAGCAAGTAAAAAAGCATTGATAAATATGACATTTAAAAACATGAAGCGGAGGAATGAGGACGTTCAATGCTTTAAGTTATGCATTGCAAGAGCGTTAAACCCTGTTAAAGATCATCCTGAAAGAATTACAGGGACATTAGAAGAACAAGCGGAAATGTTAAACTTTAAAAATAAGCTTTCCAGTAAAGCTTAGGGATATAAATAAATTTGAGAAACAAAATCCCACTATTTCTGTAAATGTTTTAGGATATGATGATAAGATAATATATCCTTTGAGGATTTCAGAGATGGATAAAAGACTACATGAAGTAAATCTTCTACTGCTGGAAGATAAGCATTATGTATTAATAAACAACATGTCAAGGCTTTTAACTCGTCAAAAGACTAAAGATGAAGAAAAAAGACATTTCTGTTTGAGATGTTTGATTTCTTTTACAACCGAGGAGGTTTTAAAAAAACGTAATGAACATTGTCAAAAGAATGGTGCAGTTAAGATAACTTTAACAAAAAAGGGACAATTTTGGAATTCAATAATTTCAACCGATCAACTAAAGTCCCAATCGTAGTATACGCAGACTTTGAGTGCATGACAAAAAGAATTCAAAGTAGTCAACCTGATTTAGACAAATCGTTCACTGAGAAGTATCAAAAACATGAACCTTCTGTATTCTGCTATTATATACTTAAAAATGGTGAACCTGTTAAAGAATGTCTTTATTCTCAGCGAGAAGATGGTGAAAACATAGCAGGGATTTTTATAGATTAACTTGAAAAAGACCTAGACAGAATTTGGTCAATGGAAAAACACAGCTGCAAGCCAATAGTTATGAATGAAAAAGATAAAATCGATTTTGAAAATGCAAAAACTTTCTATCTTTGTAAAAAAACATTTACTTCTAACGATAAAAAGTGTAGAGATCATGTTCATAAAACTGGTAAATATCGTGGAGCTGCCCATAATAAATGTAATTTACTTTATCAAGAGCCACAACATATACTAGTGATTTTTCATAATCTTTCTGGCGATGACGCTCATTTGTTCGTTAAGAACTTGGGGGGACGAAGTCCAAAGACACCAGGAAGATTAAACTGTATCCCAAAAACAGAGGAAAATTATATAAGCTTCTCAAAAAAGATTTATGATAAAGAGCAGGAAAAAGAAACATTTGAGATTAGATTTATTGATAGTTTTAGATTCTTGCAATCAAGTTTGGAGAAATTAGTGAATAATCTAGAAAAAGAACAGTTCACTCATCTTCAAAAAACATTTGATGAAGAAGAATTGTTAAGACGAAAAGGAGTTTTTCCATATGACTGGTTTAACAGTCTGAGTAAATTTGAAGACACTCAACTGCCTCCAAAAGAGGAGTTTTACTCAAAGTTGAACGATAGCGATATATCACCTGAAGACTTCAAGCATGCTCAAAAGGTTTGGGATCGTTTTAAGATGAAAAGTTTTCGTGAATACCATGATCTATATCTTCTCACAGACGTAGTTTTACTTGCGGATGTCTTTGAAAATTTTAGAGACGTTTGTTTAAAAAATTATGAACTTGATCCTTGTTGGTATTATTCAGCGCCTGGACTAGCATGGGATGCATGTTTAAAAAAGACTGAAGTTCAACTTGAATTGAATCATCCAGACATGCTTCGAATGATAGAGCAGGGGATACATGGGGGAGCCTCCATGATTTCAAAACGATATGCAAAAGCAAATAATAAGCATATGAACGATTTTAATTCAAAAGAAAAATCGAAATTTATTCAATATCTTGATGCTAACAACTTGTACGGCTGGGCTATGAGTCAACCATTGCCGGTTAGTGACTTCAAGTGGATGAAAGAAAAAGATTTAGACAATTGGGAAGAATTTCCATGCATTCTTGAGGTTGATTTAGAGTATCCAAAAGAACTTCATGATCTTCATAATGATTATCCTCTTGCCCCAGAGAGGATTACTGTAAATAGAGTAGAAAAACTTATCCCTAATTTGGCCGACAAGAAAAAATATATATTACATTGTAAAAATTTAAAACAGTATTTAGACCTCGGTTTGAAATTAATAAAAATGCATCGTGGAATTTCTTTCAAAGAGTCGTGGATGAAGCCTTATATCGAGTTAAATACAAAACTAAGAACAAAAGCTTCAATTGAGTTAGAAAAAGATTTCTTCAAATTGATGAATAACTCCGTATTTGGAAAGACAATGGAAGACATCAGGAACAGAGTTGATATAAGACTTAAAACAGATGGCAAATCCGCGGAGAAGTTGGCTGCAAAACCCAATTATGAACGAACAACAATATTCAATGAAGATCATATTGCGGTGCATATGAAAAAAACAGAACTTGTATTCAACAAGTCAGTTTATCTCGGAATGTCAATCCTGGATTTATGAAAGACTCCTATGTATGATTTTCATTATAATTACATCAAGAAGTATGGACCAAAAGCAAAGTTGCTGATGACTGATATGGATTCTTTGATGTATGAGATCGAAACTGACGACTTTTTTGAAGATATCCGAGAAGATAACAAAGATAAATTTGATACCTCCAACTTTGAGAATTACAGTCTTCCGAGACTTGACAAAAAAGTCCCTGGTATGTTTAAGGACGAGGTTGGTGGGAAGATCATATCTGAATTTGTAGGTCTACGAGCAAAATTGTATGCCTACAAAAAGGAACTAGATGAAGAGAAGAAATGTAAAGGTGTAAAAAAAGGTGTAGTAAAAAATAATATTTCATTCGATGACTATAAAAATTGCCTTTTCTATGGCAAAGAACAGCGGAGAACAATGAACGTAATCAGAAGTCGGCAGCATGAAATTTTCACAGAAACTGTCAACAAGGTCGCCCTTTCTGCCAATGATGACAAACGAATCATTCTTCCAGATCGAATAAATACCCTAGCTCACACGGGGATCGCTTGACGGTAAATAGAGCTGGACCCTTCAACCTACAGTTATATGCGGGAAATTTTAATGATGCAAATGGAGGTAAAAACAAAGAATAGAGCTGGACCTGTAAACATACAGACGGTAAGAGCTGGAATTTTAATGATGCGCTTACTGATAAAATGGAGGTAAAAAACAAAGAAATAGAGCCGGACCCTTCAACCTACAGTAATATACTACTCACAGGTTTATTCTCATGGACGCCATGGTAACGTGTGATCGCTAATTTTTGTTAAGGTTTCGCTACTTTTTCACTAAAATTGAGCTTCTGATGCCTAAAACATGTTTCCGAAGGATTCGGAAAGTGTGCGATCATTCTACTTCTTGCACTTCAGAGTTGCAACTTAAGGCGATTTCTTTGATTAAAGTGCTTCGTTGCTTAAGTGCAACGTTGATTCAGAACACACTGAGGCAAGAACATAACTTTCAAAGCGTGCTTGGGTTCTGGCAGTGTCTCACGTGAATATCGTAAGTTTTAACCTAGATAGCAGCTCACTCTCGCATGCGTGCGTCATCTGGAACCCATCTTCGTGTTGTGACACTTGGCACAGTGGTCATGTGATGTTGTCAGTATTGTAATGCTGATTGACGTTAATGTTGGAAAGGCTTGGTTTGCTTTTTTTGTGCCCGCTCACAATTTTTAAAGGAATGTTTTCTATTATCCAACCGGGATTGCAATTTCCCTTGAAAACATGGCTAGTGAAGTTTTGGAACCCCATGTTTGAAATTAAAAAAAACGAATTGAAGGTAATTTCCACTAGTGGCTTCAGGATCATGGCCAGATTCGACAGACGGAAAGCGGTCACCAAATTCGAAACACTTACTAGTTATCCCTGGATAACTGTTTAAAGTTATTTGATTTGTGACCAGATTTATTGTTGTGAACATCCATAAACAAGACCTCGTTAGTGTGAGTTGTTGAGGTGAACATCGAGTTGCCGGACTTTTGTTGACTACATTTATATGTCGGCCAGGATGCATGATCCCTGCCTAAAAAACTAATATACGCGACCTTTTTTCAGAATTTTGATAACTTGTCAATCAAGCAGCAGAACCGTGCATGTGCTTTGTCTGGAACTTCTCTAAAATTGAAAGACCTTGGCTTCAGCAGCAACTACAAGCATAAGAACGAAGAAAGAACCGCCCGGGGGTGCAACGGGACAAATATTTATTTCGGCAGCAAAGTCGTGATTCGGGAACGCAGAGAGCAGCGCTGTGCAGCAGAGGAGGCGAGCCCTGCCACCACGCGAGCAACGTCGGAGCTCGACTAGATTTTGTTGAAGGCAACAATGTCGACGCTTTGCACCTGTTGGTGAAAAAAAACAAAATATTACCAACCAACTCACTTGCTGACGACCGTATTTACTACGAAGTAGCACGGGACAATATCAATGCGCTTGTACATAACTGACCTCTGTGCTCTAGACAGGAGTGGGCGGACTACAGCCTGCACGAGCCAGAGGAAATCAGAAAAAGAATCAATTTATTAGTCTTGTTTGTTTTTATTAAGCATGCTGGCCGTCCATTGTACACTATTATCTTCACGCGCACCGCGCAATTTTAAAAGATGCGACGCTTTGACTTCGGTGGCCCATTGGCTCGGTTTTCTGTGTGAAAATCGGACCCAACAATGGTCTGCGATTACTTTCGTTTTCTCTTTTTCCAAACGCGATGAAAAAAATGTGTCAGCGACAAGTGAAGCTTACAGTTGGTCGCGTCAACGCAGCGATGCTTTAGTAAAGGAGTCACGTCCATACACGATGTCAATATGTCATAACAAATCGTTGTTTGCGTCAACAAATCATTGTTTGCTTATACTTGTTAACACTTCAACGAGTCAGGAAAGGTCTTCAAATCAATGTTTCACAGCTGGTGACGGTCGCAGGGTGAAACACACGGCGCATTATCTCCTGCGATTTCGAGAGCTGGTCGACTGCACTTCGAGCAAAGGAAGAATGAATGTGGGACAAGCAGTGTGTTCAATGACTGCGTTTGCACGACGTACGCAGCTCGAAGCACGATAAGAAACATTTTCAAGCAGGGCTGTGGAGCCGGATTGTTAAGGTGTAAGGCTCAACTTCAAGGTAAGTCTCCGCTGGCCGCTGTGACTTGCGAAAGCACACAGCCTACTCTCAATACAACAACCTAGTACGGTACATTTGTACTAGAGTTCATTCAAATCTTCGCAGCATACAATTGCGTGGAAGTCCACGATGATCACGTCACCGTGTACTGAACGTCAATTTACACTTGCAAGGGCGTCGTGCAATATCGTGGGGTATCTAGAGAGTAGGTCGTAGTGTTTTACAAACATTCACGGCACCAGGGAGTTCAACGCTAATTCTCCTGCGTAGATACAGCAATGATAGTTATCCCTGGTAACCACATAGATGCCGTAGCAAAGCTTAACACAAGCTAAGCCGATACTCTGACAGCCGAGTTCACTACCCTCACTGCAAAGATCATAGCTACTTCAGCTTAACCAAGCACCACAACGGTCACCTATCTCTAACACGGCGAACAAAGAACTGAACATGGCGTTGCGAGCAAACGAACCAGGCGGCGATGCTCCGCTCCCGGCAATTAAGACATGCGCTTCATTACTGATTAACTGCCGTGGTTTGAGCATGTGAGTCATCGATCGACCGTAACTCGGAGCCAAAAATTTGGATGCCCGGAGCTGGAGCCTGAAATTTGAGTTGCGGTTCCACAGCCCTGCTTCTAAGTTTTACTTTGTAAGAGCTTGGTACCTTGGAAATTATCACGACAGATTCACAAACGAGGAACATTAATTCAAATTAGTTTTTGTATCAATCCCACGAGCTTTCGTCACTGGACAACTTACGTAGTCTTCAAACCCGGTGATTTTCTCATCGAGATCGTCGGTGCCGACTTTGTCGTCCTCAACAACGCACGTGATTTGGAGCTTCTGGATGCCGAAAGCGATCTGGGCAAATTCCAATCGAGTGATGTTTTTCCTTAAACAGACTATTTAGGAAAATCCGCGCCAATCACTAAAAAGTGAACAGTCGGCCGAAATCGCGCGCGAAAGCCTTGCGAGCCAAATGTAACGCACGCGAAAGGAAACGAGACCCAGGGCAGGTGGGACCTGGGTCAAACTGCTTGTTGTGTGGTGACGCGGCAAAGTGTCCTAACCTACTCAAGCAAGGGACGGAAGTTTATGAACATGTTCTTGGAAACGTGCGTATGTGTTTACCTGCATTCGATTAAAGGAAAACAATAAAAATCTCTCCAGACTCTCAGCGACGAAAGTAACATGTGCGTGTACCGCATTTGGTCTCATCACCACTTTTCTTGATATATATCTCCACCATAGGTCATTAAAATTTGGGCCTGTTCTGTTTGTTCAACCCGGTACATGAACGTTTCCGTTTCATTTCGCTCGATCACGATTACCGCATTTTCCCTTGAGCATTTTCTACATCTGAGCACGGGATTTGCTGATGCAGATGCAACAACACCAGCTAAAAACGTCTTAACAGCGTAATGGAGGAGAGCATTATCAAATGGTATAAAGAAGGTCATCAGCGTCAAGTGCGCAAAGCATTGGTTGTAAAATGCAACAATAAGCTGAATGGAAATAGCGGAAAAATGACATCTCGTCAAACAATGAAATGAAGTCGGGTGTAAAATGATAGTAGGTTCGTTTCTGCAAACACACTAAACTACTCGCGATTCAGTTTATCACATTCAAGTCGATCAACATGCAACACAGTACCAGAGTGCACAAAGCCAGTCAGCTTACTTTCACTAATTTCGAGGCGCCCCAAAGCAAACCATCCATTTCGACGCTCCTCACGCATTTCTCCAATTCCTCCATGTTGGTTTCGTCATCCCACTGGCAAGCAATGTCGCAGATTTCACGTTTGGGCGAAATATTTTGCAATTTTTCGTAGCGTTTAGGATTAAAGAACATTTACACCTTTACTCTTAAACGAGGGGCAGGGAATGAAGAGCATTTAATGAACTTATGCGATTTGCCATTTTTAAAGACTTTTTTAGACACATCACGGCTTCCTTAGTCTTGACTCGCACATCAACACAAAACAGTTAGTAGTAAAAAACAACAGTATTATTCCACTGATTCTACAATACAAGACTATTTTTGCCAGTGTGACAAAAAAATCAACGAAACTGGTAGTGTCTGACTTCACTGAAACGCTCTCGATCAACAAAAACAGTTTTTAGGCAGGTAGCAAATAGAAACTCGTCAAGATATCAAAGTGGATCTGCAACTGCTGCCAGCTGGATAGATAAATTGAACTCACAGGTTTGACGTCAAGGATGATGTTGGATTTGGCAATGACAGTTGGTTTCTTCGCTTTTTTCTCGTGGTACGCTTTCAACCGCTCCTCACGAATTCTCGCGGCTTCTGCGTCCTCCTCCTCGTCGTCTGAGCCGAATAGGTCGATGTCGTCATCATCATCATCATCATCTTCGACTGTCCCGTTGGTAAGTGGTTTCTGCGAAACGGCAGCAGAGTGCGATTGTTATATTTCGCGCGACATCGAGCTACACTTAACGCGAGCTGATGCGAATTTCCAGCGGCAAAGTCCCGGCTATTTCGTCTCAAACAGGAACAAATCACAAGCTCCATCTTTCACTTGGAAATGTGCGGTCGATATCAATTTACGAAACAAACACAAAAACAGAGCAGCTTCCAACGAATTGCCACAAAGCGAAGCTGACGGACTGCAGCTGATGTTCCTGACCACAGGATGTTTGCGGCTGAACTTGATGATATTTGTTTACATGCTTAGAATTTACTTAAAAGCCGAACGTTCTCCGCGAAAGAGAACGTGAAAATCCAATTTTGAGTTTAACTGTTGCCCGTGGAAACCGATCGGCTTAAAATCAGCCATAACGAAAAGCTGGTGGACCGAAGCAAGATGGTCATTAACCGTACGTTGGATTATTGGACAAAGTGTTAGTGAGACGGTGTTTGGTTCAAAATGGATGGGCGCTGCAGCCCAAGCCGATGTGCAACTACGCATCGTGCGAAAATTTCCATCTCATCCACTGCGCAGGTGGTCGAACATGCTCGATGCGGCACGAATAAAAGAATCCTGTTTTAACAGGTCAACGCAAAATGAACAAAATCATAGGAAAAACATAAATACTTGCGATTCCCAACAACAAGCCCATGATTTCCGAAAAAAATAAAAATAAAAACAACAATGTTTATAAAATCAAGGTTTCGCTGACAATGACTGCAAACACCGTGTGAAATCGGTGACAGCACTTGCATGATACCAAGTCAGTATCGGATTCCTGAAGTGGAGCAGATAATAACAGCAGCCTACATCGAAAAATAGAGTCAAAAATTTTGCGGCGACAACGCTTAAGTCACCTTCAGATATACTACGAGTTCATATCAACGCGGAGCCCAAAATGTAATCGTCAGTAATGAAGGTTCAGCCGATAACGACATAGTATCGGCGACAGAAGCCGCTACGCACCTCGGCAGCCGTTGTTTCTTCCTTAGCCGGAGCAGCAGCTTGCGGGGAGGAGCGTTCAAGCGCTGACAGGCGGTTTTCGATTGCCTCGAAACGTTTTGTCATGCTGGCAACAGCGTCGCGAAGCCTTTCGTTTTCTTTTGTCAAAGCATCGACTTGCTTTCTTACGGAATCAGCATCTTCCTAAAGTGCATGGGGGTTATTGATTTGACGGCTTGCTGCTACTACATCAAAGCACCGACTGAATTCAGTTCAGGCGAGTTTAGAAAACAAGAGCCATTACAGTTTTTCAAATGGTGCGACACGAACTGGTAAACCTAATTATATGGATGTTTTTTTGCAGTGTGTTATAAGGGTTCAGCCATGCACAACCAACATGCATGCAAAAGTAGTGAAAATGAACAAGTCGGGGTTTGGTCATCAATTTCCGCTGAGTAAGGATACAAACGCATGCGCAAAAGAAATCACGGCAAACTTGAGAATTTTCTGACAGCTTCAGTTTTTTTAATCACGACGGTTAGCAAACAATTCCCTTAGGACTGAAGGTAAAGACATACTGGAGTGGTGGTTGCTGGCGATGCAGTCAGGTCCTGAATTTTTTGCCTGGCTTGTTTGATTTGCTGAGACAGGTTGCCTCCTGCGCGGTCAGCAACCTAAAGAAAATAAAACCTTGCTGTACGAAGTTATTACGAAGTTGTAAACTAACCTTTTCAAAGTTGATTGGCGTAACAAACAAGACATCGGCGAAGCAATGAATTACACTGATAATTGCGTGAACGATGAACACAAGCAGGCCAAACAGCACAGGAATTTTAGCAAATGACGAATTTTATCCAAAATGTGTTCATAGTATTTTAACAATATTTCGGACTTTGCCGAGAAAATTACATTAAATACAAGAGTTGCTTGTTTTCCATTGTTCGAAAAAGAGTTTGATGTGGAGTTACTTTAACAAAATTTGGCACATGAAGAACTTGCAGAAAAAGCGTTTCGAGAACTAGTGACACGATAATCAACACAAAATATATGACAAAGTGTGCCGTGCACAGTGTTACTGTATTATCAAATTAGTGCAGTGAGAAGCAAGCGTTAATCATACAGGCCAGGCATGGGGCGATTACAGCACAAATGTAATAGATTACGATTACTTACGATTGATCGTAATCGATTACATTGTAAGTAATCACGATTACAACTGCGATAACATTTGTCTTGAAACATCTTCAGAAAGAAAACAAAACCTATTTTCCTAGTTTTATGTAAGTATGTTTTCAGACAAACACGACCGGAATCAATGCAATAAACGAAATTACTAATCTGTAAGGATCAAGCACCGGAAAAAAGCATTGGTTGTTTACTGAGATGTTCGTGCAGTGCAGTCAACAAACCAGTGGCGTAACTAGAGTTTTGAGCTAGAGGAGAAACTTAGCTGAAATAGGCACACTGGCCTATTGTAAGGGACCTACTAGTCAACACTCGGAAAAAAACTTGATAAATGATGGTGAATCCGGGTGTGGATGGCTATGCAGTACTGAAACTACAGATTAACGGAAAATACTCCGAAAAATGCAAAAAGATGACAGCGTACTGAAAAACTATTAAAAGGATACTAAAACCGAAATATAAGCTAAGTTGGGGGATGGTTTTTGCATTTAGGTGGCCAGGGGAGTTAAATCGCCCCTCTTCCCTCTCGTCAATTACTCCACTGCAAGAAACACTTTAAAATATTGATTAAACAAAAATAAGCAATGTTTAAAATCTTTGTTACAGTTGATAAACATCAACGCTTCAAATCTTTTGTCAGTCAAACGATATCTATCAGGCTTGAACATTCGTCCAGCAACGCTGAAAATTCGTTTTAGTAATTTCAAAATTGCTGACTATTTCTTCAACGAGTTACGATCGTCTGCAAGCCAACATAGCAGTGTGAAGCTTTTAATCTGAAATGAAATGAACAGTGAGGCCAATATATCTCGGCATCTGTCTATTGCAGCAATAGTCAATGGTTAACAAAACCTCACAGGTTTCGTTGAGTTTTTTTTTACCAGTATCTGGGGGACCACGGTTGACATGCCAGTTATCAGTCTTGTGGAAAGGTACTTTCGACTTGGATTAAAGTATCTTATTTCTCTGAAAGAAAGCTAATTTACTGCATATAAAATAGTGTACTAATTATATACATAGCCCACTCCAGCACTTACATTTATAAGTTCACTCTGAATATATATGAATGAAAAGGAACACCTATCCTCGGAATGTCCCGCTATTCTGTTGCCGAAGTGTGAACCCGCTTTTATGAGGAGCTCCTATGTTTGTTGCTATGTCTCACTGGACTAGACTCACTACGTTACTTCTGGCGGCCAACAGGAAGGCTCGCTGGAACAAAGCGAAAATTAGTTAGAAACGCTGTACTTTCCCCTGGACTGTCTGGATTTTAACCACATAGACGGGTAAATAGCCTTTCCTGAAACATAACCATAACAAACGATGATAAAGGAGGAAACCCATCCACCACAACCGCGGTTCATTGCACAGTGATGTAGGGTGAAGATTTCCAAATTTAATCGCGAAAGTAATCGTCGATTACGAATAAATTGGCAATGTAATCGTTTCATTTTTGGTCACTTCAATCGATTAATTAATCGATATGGGGTAATCGTAATTACGATTGACGATTACCCCATGTCTGATACAGGCAAGCGATGGATGGTTTAGCATGGCTAGTGACAAGTTTTGGAACGGTATAGTCATTTGCTGATCTAATAATAAATTATTGCGTGGTGATTACAACGCGTACACTTTTTTTCAAATTCTTGTTTAACAAAGTCGGTTTACTGTTAAATCCACTATCGCCGATGTATTACATCGTCCAGCATTGCATCTTTTGTTCAAGCTTTTGTAACTTACTACAATCGTGATCTATAACCTGCACAAGTTAGAAAGATGTTTGAGCGTGCAGAGAGGAGCAACTAAGCTTTTTACCAAATGATGTAAGTGAAGGAAAACGATCTATTTCGATGCACTGAATACAAAAACAAGAAACTTCATCAAACCGCTATTTTCCGAACATATCGATAATAAGGATTATCTTGAAAACAAAAAGAAAAAATGGTGGCATCCTTTAAATGTATTTGCTAAGGCATTGCCATGCATATAACACATCTTTTTACTTTATGACGTTAATGTGTTGTAACAACAGCGATGTGACGAGTCCAAGTGTGGTTTTGAATGCCTCTAAATGACTGCGACCTTTACCATTAGTCTCTCAGGTCACTTCATTTTACGAAAAAAGTTGAATTGCCTCGGGAATACTTTTTCCGTAACCGGTAGTTGCTTTTCCATGAGGTTTAGTAACTGTTTGTTCCGAACTTGCTCATTTTTCTCTCTTTACCACTTGTACAGTACTACCATCTAATACTTCAAATATTACTATTCCAGAAAAATTGAAAGACTCAAAATGACTGGCAGCAACTTGTGACTTCACTCACGTTCGAGCTATTGCATTACCTCTCAACTATCAGATTCGTGATCTCTGTACAACCGCACAAGAATGAAAGACAAAGTTAAAAGGCATGCCGCAGTATCTCTCCGGCATGTAAGGATCAAAGGTCGAATACAATAACGCTGCACCAGCTTAGGCAATCGTCCGCGGCTGCTACGGTGCATCTAAAGCGCAATGGACAATCGAACAGCGTAAAAACATCAGAAACAAACGCACAAAGAAAACTGTTTCAAGACAGAAGCAAAGCAGTGAATCTTAAAGTAATACGGAAGTTGCTTGGACGTACAAAAATACTGAAATAGAGGATGTAACACTGCTCAATTTTTCAATTTTCAAGCATAAAAATAAGGAGGAAAATCTGTTTCAAGGTAATCATGATTAGTAGTACTTCCATTCTGTGTAATTAATAAGCTTGAGTTTTTTGTAAGCTTGTCATCATCAGTATTATGCCAAGAAATGTACATCCGATTTTTTCTTAAGTGATTCAAGTCGGTGCATTAACAAATTTTCAGCCAGTATAAGATTTCACCCGGCACAAGCATTTGTACATTCACACTGATGTAACAGTAATCAATGCATCAATTAGAACCTATGAGGCTATTCACTTCTGAAGATGTATATCATGTGTTTTCAGTAATAATGGTTTTGATAAAGACAATTTTTATCTGAAGGTGAGTTTGATGCCGGTGCTGCTCTGCTGACTGCGTACATACGTTGGTGCGGCCTTTTGAGTGGCTTTGGGTTTGAGATCAAACTTATGAGTTATCAGAAACAGCAATACAAAAAATACAGCACAGGCTGAATATTGGATCAGAAATAAGAATTTTAAATCCAATCTACCAATAATTTCCCAGTGGCAGAAATTATCCAAAGTTTTATGAGCAGCATGCTGCTTAAAGCATGTAATGCTCTGTAAAGAACTGAACTTATGTATTAAACAATGCTTAAAGAAAAATACTTTAGCTGGTATACATATTTCATTTATTCTGACTTGCATCTACATTGTATTTGCTCAAGGTCGTTCTCAAATGCAAAAATATAACAGGGTAAATTTTACACAAATAAAGACCCACAAACCTTGAATCAAGTCTCTGCACCATGACTTACTGTATGAGTTTATACTCATTTGCTGTTAGTTCTTCTTTGCAAAGCATGCTGAAAAGCTGCATGTGACATGCATTCATATCTTACAAATCACCTGAGATTTTTTCACCACCTCCACCGATTTGTTACCCAAAGTATGTCTCACTAGATATTCCTGGTACTTGTATTCAGCTTCTTCATACTTTTGACGATCAAACCATATTCCAGCTTTCATTAATTCTGCAATTGCTGCCATCTTTGATTAGAATAGTGACCTAAAAAAACATTTGCTACTTCAGTCATACAAAAACACATAACTCAACTCAGCACTGAAATGTAACTAAAAATCATTCCTTGAAAAGCAATAGTGTATGAAGCAGGAGACTCATTAAGAAATATTACAATCTGCTGTAATAAACCTATTGTATCCAGAAAATGAGTTGAATTTTGCTTGATAAATTAAAAATGAGGCAGAGGCAAAACAATCAAAAAAGATAACTGCTGCAAAAGAAGAATCAAACTACCATTTAGTTAAGAGTAATTTCATATGCTGGGTGAACTTACACTGTGCAGTGAGTGCAGTCAGTTATTTGCTTTAACAAAAACCTGGCATGTTATGACAAATTTCACCTCGTTGCTATGAGCAAAGTTTATGAAGTTAAGGCAGCTTGGTTACAATTTTTCAGCCTTGTTTGAGCAAAGCCTGATAATACCTATCTTGATGCCTCACACAAATACAGAAAAAAAATTGTGGTTATCCCAGCCAATTAACTGCTGTACAGCAAGGGAGGTAACTTAACATTAACACTAGCCAGAAGTAACTAAAGCGTAACTTTACTCCAGGAATGATAGACTCTGTATGAACGGTGCATTTATCACAGCTGACATGCAGAACAGACAAATAAAACCATACAAGCATTGTTTTTTCAAATTTTAAAACCCAATTTAAGTTTTGTGAATGTTTTGTACTACAAAGATGGAAAAGATTACATTTTAAAAGCACTTAATTTGAAACAAACTCAGGCTTAACACCACAAAACATGGTGCTGCTCCAAAATATGTTACAAGTCTAAAACTGAGTACTTTGGCACTATGATATGTAAGCACTATGACTAAGGTGATGTGCATTTGGGCTTCAATCAGGAATAAACTGAAAATGGACATTGGTGTTAGTTAGTTGGATATCAGAATAAGACAAAAGAGAGATGAAAATCTTCCATTGAAAAACAAGTATTTTGTTAGAATTCATGGGTGACAATTGGAAACACCTAACATGTGCAACAGTGACATCTGAAACGAAAATGAACTTACAAAGGTTAGAAAACAAAACAATCAAAACTGCTGCTACACTGTACCAATCCAGCAATGCTGCATCAATACGGGTCATTTTTTTTGATTTTAGGAATGCAGTTTCAACAACAAGCAGTTTCATGAAATCTATATAATAACTGCATTTATATGCTTGTTTGGAAACTGGGAGTTTTCAACACACGACCATGCATGATGTGAGCATTTAAAAATGTGACACACATGACAACACAGCCAGGCACGATTGCTGTTTAGCAAGAAAGACACGGCATGCAAAGCAACTGAAACATGGCAATAGGCTAGGAACAATGTCTGGAATTCCAGCATTTAGGATTTTCCTAAAATGAGCATGTTGGAAAGAAAAATTAGTGACTGTCTGTGTGGTCTTACACACAGCACGGAAAAGTTCTCTTTTTTCTGTCATGACTTTCACTTTCCATAAAAATGTTTTCAGTCACAATAGCATCTTGTGCATTTCTTGCCTTAAAGAGTAGGTTGTAAAAACAGATCTACATTTTTTATCATTCCCTTTAACGTTTAAGCATGACAATAACGTGGATGCATTGGTCATACACTACAGCATGACACAAAAATTCTTTTAAAAGTCTTGTGTGTGTGTTCATATACAGAATCTAATAAGGGTTGCACAGATTGCACTTTTACATCTATTGTAGCAAATTTAACAAAATAATGTTCATGGTGAGAAAAGTTTTGACTCTACTAGTTTTTAAACAATAAAAGGGCAAGTACAAAATCTGTTACTGAATCAATTAAAAATTCATTTGTTTATTTTTATGGGAAGCTTTTATATGATAATGTATTTTAGCCGAAATAAATGACTATTACAAAACAATGGATTAAAACGCACGCTACAGTGAGTATTCAAGTATTTGTACTGTATTAATACTATTACTAGGTATAACATAGGCTGAAATTGAAAAGACACCCTCAGACCTGACCCAGGATTATTATGCACATATTCGGTCTACCGCTGTCGGCTGGTGATGATTAAACCTAGGAAATTTTTTACCATACACTTAAAACAAAAAATGAGTAAAAAAACAAAAGGTCAGTGAAGCACAGCATTCCAAATATCAAAATTAAACACACAACACTTTTTCTCCTTCACCTGTTGTGCGACGAGTTGTCAGGAAAGAAAGTCCCCACCAGACAAACAGTGACGATCAAATATATACTGCTGAGACATACGATTAAAGGACATGTTCAGAAATTGGATTGCTTGATTGAGAGCGGGTGGAGTAAATCGCAAAAATGACAATCGAGTAGATCTATTGCCTGATAGTTCAAACTTCCTTGGCTAGGTCATAGGCAGCGGTATGGTACAGTCTCAACTCGGTTCGAGCCAAAGACCGAGCGGTATTTGAGTCATCTGAAATTTTATCGAGTCATCAGAACTCTTAGGATCATTCATTCGAGTTGAGTTGAGTTTATTTGGCGAAAGTTAAGAATTTCAAAGACGAGAAAGAAATCATAGCAATTTCAAAAACTCCGGGGCACCGAAAAAACCGCAAGGTTATCGAGTCGTTGCCCCTTGACTGGTCGATTAAGGTGTACAGCAAGCCAAATTTATATCAAATCGGATAGCCTGTGTGGGAAAGAGCTGCCAGATGATCAACACAGTTGCGCAGGGAGTGCTGGGTTGCAACCGGTCTCTCTCGGTGGAACAGGTGCTCAGGGTCCGCAAGGATCTGGGCGTGGCAGAGAAAGTATAAACCCAGCTAAAATGAAAGTCTGCCCGGGTTGTCATAACCCTTTCGCATCTGGCAAGCTCTACAAATGTTTGCAGCGGTTGTAGAATGAGGTTGAGTCATCCAATGCAGCCATCATATCGTTGGAATGGAGAGGCTGAAAGCTCCT
>Ga0210059_1002944_pt1 | contig 26987 bp, 13 predicted proteins | sample Ectturendosymbi2_FD_188042 | JGI IMG/M metagenome (GOLD analysis project Ga0210059, IMG submission 188042) | Ecteinascidia turbinata endosymbiont from Florida, USA - Sample 2 (SPAdes) (version 2) | ecosystem: Host-associated > Tunicates > Ascidians > Unclassified | place: Key West, Florida... | reverse complement strand
GCTACCGACGAATACCTAAAAATGAAGGTAACGACCACGCGTCACGTTGCGTCGGACTGAGCTAGAGTCACACTTCCGACGCGAGGTTACGAAAACAAGCTATTAACATTCGAGCCAGCTAACCAGGTTCGACCTACCAGAGGACAAGCTATTCGTGGTTTTCCGGTAAAGCCATACCAATGCGTTCGGGACTGTTGGTGACAACAGCATGCAGCGGCTTGCTCAGCATAAGTCAAACTCTGCGGACGGCAAGCAATTCCCACTCAGTGAAATAATATAAGTGTATTTCAAACTGACATTTAAAGGTTTGCGACAAAAACGAAACTGCTGCGAAACGATTGGAAAAGGAAACGAGTTTATTTCTTCTTGGCCCCTTTCTTCTTCTGCGCTGTCCCAGCGCGAGGTTTCTTCGACGGCGTTTCGGGAGTGGTTGTTTTCTTGGAATCAGGCGGTTTCTGAAACAAAAGAAAAAAGAAATCTCTTGGGATTAAAATAACTTGCGCAAAAGGATTACCCAACAACAGAATTAATACGCCAGCCCGAGCAAACGTTGCAACACCTTGGGGCACGCTTACAAACACATGTGGCTGAGCTCGTTTCAAACCGACCTACTTTGTCAGTTTTTCTGCCCACCGAAACCTAATGTATGAAGTTGTTCGGCCAAACGTACCCAGTGTAAATTATAGGTTCATACGTGCAAGTCTCAGCATGCTGGCAGCAGCGCAGCCAAGAATTTTGTTCGGGAGGGTCCAGTCAATGACGTCGTCAGTCACTGGCATATTTCTAACAGTTGAAAATTGGTACAAAGCACCAGCAAACATAGTTTGTTTCAGGAGGGGGAGTGACCTCTTCGACCTCATGCTGGCTGCGCTCTGTATCGACGTATGACGAAGACACAGCGTCACTCTGTAAGCTTACGCGCTAAACTAGTGACCGACCGAATTTACCTGCAGCACTATTTCACCAAATACTTTGCAAGAGCATTTGAACTCAAATGGCAATGAACTACAGTAAAGAATGTGCAAAAGCACATGTCTGCAGCTTTTGTGCAGATGCACGCAGGGAAGTCGTGGTTTTTACGTCGTAATAATTGCTCCTTCCACCTTTATCCAACAAGCAAGAGTCTGTTGTCGACTTACGTCTTGGTCGGTGCTTTTCTCCTTGTCAACATCCGTGGTATTGTTCGGCGAAACGCTTTCTTCTTTTTGACTGGCCATGGCGGCCATCTGTAAAGGAAAAACGCTAAAACAAATGTATCAGTCAACAGTTTATCTAAGTATGCGAATGTGCATGTTCTAAAATTGACATTTGGCCGGTGCGGGCAGAAGTAAGCCAGTACGCTTCATACAATTATATAAAGTTCAATCTTTACTTGGAAATATAGGAGTCACCAGGTGTGGATGTATACTAGGGGAGGCGAACGAGGCGGTTGCCTCGCCCCTCCTCTTTTTCAGAGTTTCGCACTACGTTTTGGCATCGTTTTGTTATAAAGATTATGAACCACTCTAGAGCCACATACTCCATACGCTCTGAAGCAATCATATCCTTTTCAAAATGAAGAAAAAAATAATGTGCAAATGCGCTAAAAGGGACACCTCAACAACTTTAATCTTTTTTGAAGAAATCTGTGTCATTACAAATTGCGGGCAGCTTTCAAGTGTCCAGCTTCAGAAATTTACGAAATTTTGGTGCTTTTATATGTATATTATGTTCTTGAATATAGTTCAGAAATTAAAATGTGAAGCAAATTTAATTCTTTATCAACCTAGTCCCACATCTACTTTTCGCAGTGGCGATGTTCTTGGGACCTTTTCTGAGAGTTTGCCTCGGGTCCTTAAATTCTAACATCCACGTCTGGTTGTCACCAGTGGCGTCACTAGAGGTTTGAGTCAGGGGGCGAAACTTAGTTGAAGGGGCCCCAATGGCCACCGTAGGGAGTCACCAGCCAACACTCAGAAAAAAGTTAAGAAATTACAGTGAATCCGAACGGCATGAGGATGTCAATAATAGTTAAAAAACCCGAAAACACCCTGAAAAACGCAAAAAACAACAATCTACTGAACATCAAAAGAATACTAAATATCAAAATGTAAGCTAAAGGGGGCCCGATTTTGCATTTAGCTTGCCAGTGGGCGGCTCGCCCCCTGCCACCCCCCGTCAGTTACGCCACTGGGTGTCACGTGAACATCATAAGCAGGATTACCTGCCGATCGTACGCGCGGATCTTCTCAAGCGCCGTGTTCAATTGGTCTTCGAGGTCAAAGACTTTCTCTTCGGCCTCCTGCGCGCGTTTCTCAGTCGCACTGTGACGAACAATACACTTGCTCATCGCACTGAAATACTCACTGCCTGTTTTTGAACAACGGCGTATTTCAATCAAGTTTTCATGAAATGGATTGGGGAACTTTCAGGAGCTTGTTAGGCAGCACTAGGCCGGTACAAAAATGAAAATTCGCGTTATTTTATGCTTTCACAATAAAAGTGGAGTTTGCGCAGATGGTCTTCGAACGCAACGCGAGAGCCAAACATAAATGCAAGCGCGCGAAGCATGGGCGTCGTAAGGACTTTTCCAGGGGGTGCAACAGTGGATGTTTCCAGGAGTAGCCAGGTATTTTTCCAAGTGGGACCAAAAATGGTGAAATTTCCTTTAACCCGCTCGAAACTAACAAAACAACCTCTTTTCGCTAAAAATTTAATAGGAAAATGTAGATTTTCAAAACCGAGAAGGGGCCTTTTCGGACGTCCATGGCGCGAAGCGATTATGAGCGACACGCGTTTGCAGCAATAACACGCGAATGCTTATTCGCGCATTGCCTACATACAGCAGCTGAGTTTGAACTTCGTCCATCTTCGCGATGGCGTCGAAAGCAGAGCGAGTCAAGGCAGTGGTGGGCGGCGTCAGCTCAGTGCCGCTGCCAACGACCAACGGCAGGGCGCTGCTGTCCACAATAGGCGCCATGTCCACGTTGTCGTCGGCTCCGATCACTTCCATGCGGTCTGGCAGGTCGAGCAACGATGATACCGACTCTGCTAGAATTGTGGTGCTATCAGGAAACGGAATGTGATACTGCGCCAGGTAGCAACGGCCAGCACCAACAACAACTGACCATCACATCTCTGTACGGTCGGACGCAACAGGTTTTGTCAGATTTTTGCGCAAACTAGTTTAGCAGTTAGCGAAGGAAAATGCATGAAACAGTTTACAAAAAATGAATGAAACAATTAATAAAACTGCTAGACAACGTGTTTTGCACCAAAGCGAAAGATTTCAATGTCAATCCAGCTTAAAACTGCGGCAAAATACTGTAACGGCAAAACAACCGTACAAAATCACAAGAGCGAAGAAGTGATGCTAACGACTTCAGTCGACAAGCGATTGTTAGATTCACTAGATCTGCACATAATTACAACGCCGCACCTCTGGCTTGCTTCGATTCACGCCCTTCTTGTTCACTTGACGGACCAGCTTCACTTTCTTCAGGACGCGCCACACCCAATGCCTCCTGCTCACCAGACTCTTCCGCAGCTGCGTCCGCCCCTTGGGCGTCTTTCGAAGTAGAATCAGGTTCGGTCGTTGTCACAATTATGGGAACTTCAACATTAACAGAAACCGCGGAGGTGGCCGCAGTAACAGTTGATGTTGTTTTAGCTTTCGCTGGTGTAGTTTTAGAAGCAGCGCTTGTGGTGGCTGCGCTTTGCTTTGCCTGACCAGCAGCTGCTGCGGCTTTTTTCTTCGTCTCAGCGTCGGTCTCGGCACCAACCGTTTCGGCGGTTTCTGCTTCTTGAGTTCCGACCTCTGGAGCTTTCTCTTCAGAGGACACGGCAGTCTGGTTATCAGCAGCAGCCTGGAAAAAAAAACATCGGTGCTTCCCTAAATTAACTTAGCTGAATTTTTTTCAGTGGTATTTCAGCACGAATGCTTCAAAAGCGAACAAACAAATTTTAACAAAATTTAGTAGTCCACAGGCATTGTATCAAACTACTGACATTTCAGCGATGATAAATGCCAAATTTTGCTGTTAAAGACAAAATCCGCAGTTATAAACTCGTTACGTGAACTAACGGGCGTTGAATGCAGCGATACAGTTGAAAATAATCCGCAAAACGCGTTGACATTATTTTAATTCGAATTGCATCAAGACGATCAAACGTGCGAGAAGACTCAAAAACTTCCACAGAACAACAAAAATAAATTTTCTTGTATGAAGCGCAAGCAAAGATCTACAAAAAAATGTCCCCAGAACTGTTTTATTTTGTCCTTTCTACAGTAATGCTCCTTCTAAGTAACATGGACTTTAAACGTCTCTTTAACCTTTGGCTTTAACATTTCTTTGACCCTCTAATTGTTTCCGGTGATAGACATGGTGGATGTAATCCTGTGACGTGCTAAACATTCAACGCAACCAAGCGAACCGGAATGCTTTTCGAGAGCGAGAGAGGTTACACTACGTCGGAAAAATTTGTCTTCTCTCGAATCCAGCGCGAATACAAACCTCGAGGCCCACGTTTGTTGGACGTCGACTGCCCGGAGCGCTGGAAAGGACGGAATACTTGCCCTCGTCTTCCGGCATATCGAGCATCTTCATCAACTCAGGGCTGAGGATGTTGCCAGCTTCCGGACTTACAGTGTTGACCAAATTCTGGCAAGTTCGAATCCAGTCCAAGGCCTCCCGCTGTGGCGGAAAGACAAAGTTGATTGATGCAAATATATTTTACGCACTGATCGACACACCTCTAGCTGTGAGTGTTACAGGACCTTCGAACAGGAACGTTTGTGTTGGTGATGCGAATTCAGAAAAACTACTGCAAAGGACCCCATAACAATACAACGTTTATCGCGCTACCTCTGATTTAACTAACCTTCATTCTCATGAAGTCTCGGTATTCGTGGTCAGCGTCTTCATCACCCGAATCTTTTTTCTGTTGCATCGTATCCATCACAATGTTACCGGCGCACCTAACAGGCATAAACGATCAAAAAACTTGTCTACAAAACACAAGGTCGGCGTTTTTCCAGTAAAGATTATACTCAACCCGTGCACAGGGAGAGCTTTGCAGTAAATGCAACCCATGGCAATGATGCCACATAGTTGCCTGACCACAATTTTATTTGGCGGATTATCAACCTGGACGTTATGGATAAGTAACTGCACTGTGTTTGTGCATTTGCTGCGTACTCCCTCCGGTTCCATTTTTCTCAATTATGCTGAAGGATCACCGGTCTTTTGTGATAAGCCTGAATGAAAACCTCCGCGCACATATTTAAAACGCACCCAACCCATCTTCCATGTCGAAGTAATTCACGGGCAATCGCATAGCGACAACTGGGCAGAAACACTGTTTTCCTATCAAATTTGTCAAAAACAAAGTAATGGAGTATACAGTTTGGGGTAGGATAACTATGGGAAGCATTTCTTCTTTTACGATGAAGGACGTTAGCAACGGTAAGGTTTGTGTATGTTTAAACTTGGTAGTTTCGCTAATCACATAAGCAACACAAGGCATCATACTTAAAACCAAGGATGGCAACGCAGGTTAAAACTTACTTGCTTATATAATCAGTGAAGCGCGTCAAGTGGTCGGCGACTGCTCGTCCTTTTTCCAGAAGGGTATTTTTTGAGCTGACGGTTGTCATGGTAGTGGTTGACGGCGTCTTGCTGGTAACGGAAGCGTGGTTCGGGGCGACATGCATCAGCGCTTCGATCAGCCAGTTGGTGAGGTTGGTGTGTATGCTGCCTGCCTGTTGTAAATAGACAGGAAACAGTCAATTAACAAACCAGCTGCCATCAAACGGCTGTCCCAATGCGCAAGAATTGCACTTCGTTTTAAAAGCGGTTTTCAGAGCTGAACACTGCGCAAACAAATCGTTGTCAGCCATTTGTGGGGGCGAGTCGCGGAGTTTTCCTTTGATATTAAGAGGAAAGTAAGAATGTTGACTGCACTCGTACATACCGAAACTATATCCGACAAATCGATTGAGCACGGTACTACCATTTCTTTCATAAAACAATCACCAAAAGTTTTTTTTAGAATAAGATGGGAATGTGATTGCTACCACGGAACTTACGTGATGTCAATGAGTCGTTGAGGGCCGTTTAGATTATTTTTTTTAAACATTGATATCTAATCAGCAATGTTGTACTATAAACTCAGCATCGATGCATGGCTTGCTGAGCTGTAAAAACAACCGAGCTTTTCGAATTTGCCGCAAAAGAGTACGTCTTCCAACGTTCCATCTCTTTTTTATCACTAAAACAAAACTGCTTCACAAAACGCAGCACTTTCTCGCACAGGGGTTCTCAACCTTTTTCCCGTTAAGTACTCCCGAGCCATAAAACAATCAACCCGAATCCCCAGGTCAGCTGGCAAAGCCGTGGATTTCAGTGTTGCACCACAACAACGCAAGATCAGGCAAAATCTACACGGAGTTTTCAATCGGCACGTATTTTCCTCTAGTATAGGATATTAAAAAATAGCAATACATGAAAACTCAGCTGCCACCCAAGTACCTCTGGAAATCTTCCTGTGAACCCCTGGGGGGGTCGCGAACCCCAGGTTGAGAACCACTGTTCTAGCAGGTGGCTTTACAGATTTGCACAACGACTATACGCGTAAGAGGCGGTAAAAACAATGAAGGTAAATTCACTAAAAACGGACTGACAGCAAATCGACCAAGGACTAACTACACGCACTACTGCCTTATGGCAAAGTAACGCTAAGCACAAAACATTTTGAGGAAAAATAAGCGGTAAACCCTAACCGATGCAAAAAAACAGACTATCGATTTGACATAAAATGCTTCTTGTGCACAAGTGTTGCAGTAGTTTGAAAAGCAGGCTATTAGTACATAGGCCGAATATTTACCTGAGCCATCAACTTTCCGTCTTCAGTCTGGATGTGGCCTAGAGTCATCTTCAACCAGTCCTGGACTTCTGTCATAGCTGAATCGACGTCAATCCTGTGAAAATCAGCGTAATTTTATTAGCTCTATTGTTTCGCAGATACTGGCTCTTGAACTGGTGCCTGTTCACCGCAGCGGGACACACCTGGTGTGGGGAACATTGCCTTGTCTCTCCTCGTCGCTCTGGTGCGACCCCACCCAGCGGATTGCTTCGTCGATATTTCCTGCAAACTCAGCCAGCTTGGCGTGGTGCTGCACCCAGTCGCTTTCGCTGAACGCTGTGAACACGCACAGATGACGGAATTACAACCGGGATAGAAACTTTTATTAACTGATCGGAAGCATAGGCACGTCGTATGTTCTAAGCAAGGGGTCTCCAAACTTTTTTTGTCAGAGGGCCGTATAAGCTGTCACACAACAGGTCGACAGCCGGACATCTTACGTAATGTGGTTGTTTTATGGATTTGTTACATTCTGCAAAATCAATACATTTTTCGTAAACTTATAATATTTTCAATATGGCTTCGCGGGCCGGATTTGGCCCGCAGGCCGTAGCTTGGAGACCCATGTTCTAAGAAAAACTAATGGGACCTACACACTGATAAATTCGAACCAGCGATACTTTTGAGCTTTATAAATGATTATGAGAAAAGACAACATGAAATAAACCTATAAAAAGGTAGAAAGTCACGTGATAAAGATGAACGTAGGCTGTAAAGTCACAGCAGAAACTCAAAGAAGCTAAGGTGGATATTGTCACTGATTTACGGCTCCCACACCGGACAAACTCCGCTTAAACATGTTGCTCAAAATGAGAAACTTCAAAAGCCACGGGGGTAATGAAAAAGATATGCAGGCGGATCAACAACTATCAGAAGGGTTCCCTTTGTGCTAAGTGTAAAGCGGAGCAACCAATCAGTTCATGCCGCTTACACTCATTACGCTGCGCCATCATCATCATCCTGTTGACCCAGTTGCTCAAGTTGTTTTGCAGATAAATCATAGTGCGCGCAACACCTGAAATTTAAAAAATGCAATCTTGAAAGTAAGCTTAAATAGGCAGAGTTACGTCTGACATCACGCTGGTATGAAAGCGAACCAGAAATTGACGAAACACTGAGGTCGAGATCATTGCTGTCAATCACAAATGAGATCAGAGCTCTGACTCCAGTCACTGACCTTTGCGTAACAAATGAGTACAATGCGCATATCGTGATTGGCATCCAAAAAGCAATTAAAAGCAGTTGCGAAGAGAGGTTTACAACTAAGGAAAACTGAAAGGCTATCTCCGGGAGCATGTATAGAAAAACAAATCGAAAAAAGTTCGAGGCAAAAATATTTACCAGGTCAAAATAAACGAAGAAAGTTGACGAATATTCATTAGTTATTGAATGAAGGTCTAGTCTGAAAACCAGTGCTGTTGAAGGCAAAGCTATGCTCCGGCCGGAATAACAGCAGTATATAGTGAAAGACATGGCGAATGATGCTAGTTATTTTGTTTGTGTTCGGAAGCTACGTAATTATAGGCTGCATTGTTCATCTAATTGTCATCATCACAGGTGAATTTATTTTGGTTTCATTGAAGGAATTAGTTATGTGGAACAAAAATTTAGCTTGGAGTGAAGAAACTTGGATACTTTCTTTACAGAAAAATATCCTTGCAACTATTTTTTCACGTATTTTCGCTGAATGTTTCCATGGACACGTAAGGTGGAACCTCAAGTAATCTTGACTTGTTTCTGTAAGCCAGTGCGACCGTGCTGGTATCAGCAGCATTTTTATAGACGCTTTTGTACTTACAGACAGAATAAAAGAATCTGACGCTACATATTTCATTTAAGAATTATCGTGACATGCAATCATGTTTGGAGAAGAACGGCGGATTGTTTTTGACAACCTCAGTGAAGCGACTGCTCGAAATAATTTCTTATTTTCAAAAACAAAGGATTAAATTTATACTTACAACTATTGTTTCAGCACTATGAAAGGATATTAGTTTCTGGTTAATTTTTAAGAAAAAAATTTTGGCAAGGGCTTTTACAGACCCATCTGATGCACTCATTTTTTAATCCACTTTACGTATACTTTCCGCGAGTGATCAAAACGCCAACGTGCTAACGCACGCAGAAAAATGGAAAAAAACAACATTTTCAATCTGCAACGATGAAGTGCTCATAAATGGCAACTTCCACAACTCACCATTTTCGCCTGTAGTCCTAACGTCAAGCTGCTTGCCCAGTTTGTGCAATTTCTCATTCAGGTTGGTCAAAACCTTGGCCAAGGGTGAAGCTTCACCGTCTTTTGTCCTGGACAAGACGGTTTGCAAAGCGTGTAAGGGAGTTTTACCGAATTACATGTAAACTACCGAAAAAATGTCACCATATAGATTCAGAACAGTCAATAGCCAGACCATCACGTAAGGAGCTGTAACGATCATGCAGTTACAAATGTATAATGAAAGCAAGGTGTGAGGTCACCGAGATTTTTTCCGTGGAGTTGCGTTTACCAGCTTTGAACCGGTGAAAGCTGCTTGTTTCAGAAATGCAACGATCTCATTTGTCAGAATGGAAAAAAGTCTTCCAACTTTTTCGTTTCGTCCTCGGTGGTTGAAACAACAAAGTTGTTCCTTTTACTTTCTTTGTATTCTCACCGAAACACCGAAATGAAAAGTTTAGCAAAAGATACATATCTATATATATACACATGTCACGTAACTGTGGAGGAAATAGGATTCGAAATATCAGAAGGAAAAAATCAGTTGAAATAACATCGTGTCTTTCTCAAATCATTGCCAAACACACAAAGTGAAATTTGCAGTAAACTTGAATAGCTCTGTTCGAATTGTTTTCAAATTCGTAAGGAGGTATCAGACCGACCCTATCTTTGACTTGCAAACTGAACGCTGTTCCTATATTCCAAGTCAAACCAAGATATCAAGCTAGGACTGACAGGGCGGATTTTGATCATAGAAAGGAACAAGTTTTACATGAACAGTTATTTTACGAGACGCAAAGACGAATTTTCTAATACAGTTTTAAAATTACTCGCTGAGTTCGGAAACGAAGAGTGACGTTAATGTCATAATGTCAGGCCTCAATCAATAAAGCATAGTACCTCAACGCCAGCACCGTGCAACATTTTAGACTGACATATAGCAAGAATATTGACCCTTGATATCGTGTAGGTCCGGGGCCGGCAACCTTTTTTGCATTGCGGACCGGTTTCAGCCTGGCATTGTTTTCCGGACCGGCCCTCGATAAAGTAGTGAATGTTTGGCACATGCAAATTTACTCGTAAGTCACCGTGGCACTAATTGAGTAAGAGATCTGGCTTTGCTTTGTGCCGCAATAAGATGCTCGGACCTGTAGGGATTATGGTAGTCAATGGAACCCGCAGTGTGTTCCTTATGTCAGTCCAATTTCGGACCAAGTTGACCTCGTTTCTGCACGGCCCGTCAACAATTTCTTCACGGATCGGCACCGAGCCGCGGCCCGGTGCTTGCCGACCCCTAGTGAAGGTGACAAGCGCAACAGAAAAAACTCTTACTTGTGCCTTCTGTAGAGACCATAGGCCAGTTCGTTCCATTTTTCATTTTTCTCTGCCATCTGCTTCAGCTGTTCCTGCGCTGAGAGAAGCGAGGCTCCCCCGAACCTTTCCGATACATCAGAAATTGCCTGAAGTGAAGCAACACACGGTCATGGCATGCGAACAAACTATGCTGTTGCTAGTTGAACTAACAGCTGGTAGGAAGTATTAGCGCCGATTACTTTGACTCTCCACTTCAGCGGAAAGCATTTGGATGATAACGGAAAGCTTAAACGAATGAACAAGAAAGCAGGAAATCTGAATGTGTCAACTGAACCTGGACAAGATGGATAAGCATCCGCGAAAAGAAAAGCAGCGCAAACTCTATTAGAAATCAAGTAATTCAGCCACTTAGAAATCAAGTAATTCAACAATCAAAGTCAGTTTCAACATCATATTGCGTCTTTGTATTAAGAAAATCAGATCAAATAAAAACATACTTTCCGTGAAGAACCACTGGCCCAATACAAAACCAGTTCAAACATCTGCAACGGAACATCTCTGCGTTTCTTTCAAAACTTTAAACCTATCCATCTTTTTCTCAACTAGCTACAAAAACTCTATCTTGTATTGTTGTAACGACAAAAACTACTTGTTTCAGAAAAAAACATGTTAAGAAAAGAAAATATTTAAAATGTCACGAAGAAAATTAGCAGCAGTTGCATAAATTACCTCATCCCACTTCTTTACTTCTTCGCAGAGCTTTTCGAGAGTTTCCATCGGAGGTATTTGAACTCGGCCTTCATTATCAACACTGCTGTTCTTTTGGAAATCTAAAAAAGAAAAAATGCTTAAAAACAAATTACCGATAAATAAAATAATGAAATTTCGGGACAGAAGTTTTGTGAAGGGTGTTTCAGCCGATCTCCGTGCATGTGACAGTTGAACAAATAGACATCAGTGTCCAACACAAAAACTACTGAAGTGTTTTAAACGCGTTCTTCCAAGTCACCGTCTGGGCTGACAAGCCTACGAAGTGGTGTGAAGCGCAAATGGCATGAGACGTTGCATTACAAAGAATTCAAAAGCATGATAACGTTTATTACCGCGGCTCACTTATGTCAACCGGACTGCAAAGTATTTCGCAAATCTTCCCAGCTTACCTTCGAAAGCAGAGGACCATTTTAAAAGACCGTCTTTTATATTGGAAAGTAGACCAGTTGTTTCCTGGTCAGCGGTTTCCAAGTTTTGGTTGAAGCTGCAGAAAGAAATAAATGATTACAAATCTGGCCATTTGGACATATCACCACTTCTTTCTTCGTGGCAGTCAAAGTTTCGGGCAGCGCTACAGGTGCCTGGTTCATTTTTTGCTTTTTTTCAAATGTCACTCAGCACTTTAGATCGGGTGAAATCACTTGACGAAAATTTTGATTGAAAAATTGTAATTGTCAAAGTTACATTTCACGAAATAAAAAACGTACAAGCAGCAGGGCCATTGCGATGCGTAAAACCGAAATGCTAATAAGATTGCCTCAGACAAAACTTCATTTAAGTTGATATAAGATTGCAAAGCATTTTTTTCTCACTAACACTATTTCGCATCAAATTTTAGCGGATAAATGTGTAACTCTTAAAGTTGGTTTTCAAAACAAAAAGAAACGCCACGAAAACAAAACGCAGTAAAACGCTATTGAAAAGGCTAAGGAGTTAGAACAAAAACATTTTCTATAAAGAAACGAAAGAAATCATTGTTTCAGATCTAACAAAACTATGTCTTCTGCATCAAAACGCCATCTGGAACTTGATTTGCAGTGTGTTTTTGTTTATTGCAAACCACCATCGCGTTACTGAATTTTTGCAACGCCTGATAAAAAGGAGAAAGTTCTACAAAATTCAAAGTAGAGGCTGTGAAGAACAAAATTGATCGTGAAAATGCTTGATTTAGAAAGTCATCAAAATACGGCTGCGTGCCAGCTATTAGATATGGCACGGGCCGTTAACAGCCCAGTCTTCGGGCAGTCCGCTAAAGGTTTTGAAACAGCCCGCTAACATTTTTTTAGCGGTGACGTCATTCCGGGCCGCTGCGGTCTGCTCGCCAATTAGGCGAAAATTTTTGTTTTTGCAAAGTTTCAAAATCTAACAAGGAAACGTTTTGCTGCTGTTCTCTCCATTTTACCGTTCTGTTAATGTTCTGTTTCACTTGTTTCAACGCAAACCGGTGAACCATGTTATCAATCAAAGCAACAAAAACTCATTTATAGTCTGTCGCTGTCGCCGAGGTTTAGGCAGAACCGTCGCCAGAAAGTTTTCAATAGGGAGGCTTTGCGTTTGTGCTGGTTGGCTTGACATTCCAAAAATTGCCAAAAACTCCACTGGTTTATAGTGTTTCATGTTTCAATTTGGGGGGTTGGAGCTTTGTTTGGGGTACTAAGCCCACCAAAGCTCCCCCGTGGCGACGGGACTGGGTTTAAGGTTTAGGACAGGTATTATCAAACTTTCTCTGGCCATGTGCCCCTTCAGCATTTCGATAGATGAGAATTTACCTCTCAAATTTCTTATGACAAAAAGGCTGTGGAAAATCAAAAGAATGTATCTACCAATAAGCATACAAAGATCTTAAAGATAATATTAGCTGATATGTGTTTATAAATATTTCGAAAAATATATTTTTCCCTTCGATTGCTAACCTCAAATGTGCCCCTTCAGATAGGCAAATGCACCCCTACTAGCATAGGGGTACATGTACCCCAGATTGTGAACCCCTAGTTTAGGATTAGGTGTTTGGTTAGGGTTTAAGGTTTGGGTTCAGTATGTCAACAGCAAGTGTAGTGCAGCCTAGCACACACTTGTCGTGTGTTAGTGTCACGTTACACGCGGCGGACGAATAAGTTTTCAAAAGTGCTCTGGCGGACCTATAGCCATTGAGACTACGTGGTTTTATTGTCCAAAGGACAATGAGCTGAAAACTTAAGTGTTGTTACTTTCCGTTTGAGGTTACGGTATATTACGGGCCACTGGCCGGTCCAGGCCAGAAAATAAGTTGTGGTTTAGCTTAGACGGTCCAGGCCGGGCGGTTTCTTGTTAGCTCCGGGCGGACCGGGCTGCAAAAGTGCTGGCCCGTGCCATCTCTACCAGCTATATGAACAACCTCTGAGCATGAACGTCACTCGCAGCTCTTAGTGTAAATCTCAAGCAAACTTCCTCTTCTCATTGCGCTGGATTTGAGGTTTGTGAATATATCACCCAAACAATTCAAATAAAAACATTTTTAGTGAATTGTCAGGTTTTCTTATACTTTTGACCTACAATATTACAATATTATACAGCGTTTTGGTCTTCAACTGGGCTGCTGCGGCGCTCGAAGAGGTCATATGCTAGACTTCAACGGTTTCCGTAGAAACAATTTGGTCCCGACACTGCTTACATTGTTCTGGAGACAAAAAAAACATAATAAAAATACAAAATTAAAAGATTCATTTTAAGCTGACAAGCATAAAAAATAGATGGGACTGGCACTGCGTGAAAAAGGTTGCAAAAATGTACTTCTCAAAGATTGGTAAGGTTCACGTAGAAAGGTACTTTCTCGACGTGCAGTTGATCAAAGCTATAATAGTAATCAATCACAGTTTAGTCGCTTTGGCATTCCTGAAAACCATATAGGCACAATTTTATGATAACCAACAAACTGTGCTGTGACTGAGATGGAATTTTTTTTTCTGAGCAGGACCAGATACATTTTACGCCGGAAAAGCTTCGTGGATAGAAATGAGGCAACTTGCTCCCACAAAAAATTTAAACTTGTACACAAACATGGACAAAAAGCTTTGGAGGTGAAAATACAAAAGACGATTTTTACCTGCATTACTAGCACCAACAAGCAAAAATTCCACTCGGTTTTAATCTAACAATGGCGAGCAAAACGAATGACAAAAAACACCTAAAATGACAAACATAATCCTGACGAATTTAACTTACTGAAACATCAAGTCTTTCCACTGACTGACATATTTCTGTATATCGGACAGATTCTCATTATCCTTGTCGCTGAGCATAACAGAGAAATGATTTGCAAGCTGCGCCCAAGCTTTCTCATTGACGTGCAGCCGTTTGACAGTGCTTAAATTATTTGCCGACATTATCTGAGTAAAAACAAGTAATTTAATCATGCAAAACGTTGATAGAAAAAGCAAAAAGGAAATTAGGTGAAACCAATCCAATCAATCATTAAAAATGTAACACTTACATGACGTAAAATTCAATTATTAATTAAATTTTAATGTGTTCATGTCTTTTCGTTTGAAACAGCAAAAGCTGTTTCAACCAAAAAGACATGAACACGGTACAACTCAAGTTTTCATAAAAAAGACTCGGGAAGACATTCCATTTCATTTGCGGTAAAACTATTCACCAGCTGAATTTCAAACTTAAGATTTGTAAGGTTTTCGACACCTCTTCTCTTGCTAATAAGTCATCAGCAAATTCATGCACACTTTTCTAAATAGCACTGCGAGCAATCCAGTTGCGGACAAAAAATTTATCAATTCAGTTGAATCAATATATTCTAGGTTGATTGCAATGCTACATGATGAACTATCCATCAACAAACTAAAACAGTGGGAGGAATACCTTTAGCGCAAGCGTGTAGGCGGCGTTACTCCACATGTTCTTCTCATCAGTCACCGACTGAACGTGCTCCTCAAGCCTGCGTCTCTGCATTTCATACAGCTCGTGGTATTCTTCCACCAGATTAGCATTCGTCTGCGACTCCTGAGATACGACAAGCCTGGTGAGGCAGTTAATCCAACTTAATCGTCCCCGCCCAACACCTTCAGACAGTGGTTCCCAACCGTGGGTTCTCAGGTCCCTGGGGGATCCGAAATGGGATTTTACAGGGTGGGAGTTTGTATGTTCTTGGATGTATTCTTTTTCAAAATAACCAAGATTTGTGAAAGCTTGCAAATGCTATTACTCAAAGGAATATTATACAGCCTAATTCTTCCAACTAACATTACTAATTTATCAATTTAAATGGCTAAACGTGTGCATTGCTGTTTCTGCTCGCGTTAATGTTACCACGCTGAAGATGGCTGTTGATGCGATTGCAAGCGGATTGTGACGTTTATAGCACAATAGTTCACAGTATTTTCACAGCACGTGTGCTGTGAAAACGTAGAGTAGTTATCGGTTGAGGATCGACATGGTTGGAAGAAACGGTGAAAGAATTCGAGTGTATATTTCCATGTGTGCAACAAGAGATTTCTGCCCATTTTGACATGCTGCAAGCTTCCTTTGATGGGTATTTCTCAGATGGAGAGCTCACAGTTAGTGAACAGTGGATAACAGATCCATTTCTTTTCAATGCTCATCAAATGCCAGACGGTGATGTTCTTAAAGGAGATCTCATTGACTTGAAAGAAAAACAAGCAATAAGATTGTTGATTGATGCTGCAGAACTGGAACGTTGCTGGTGTTCGACATTTGAGTACAAACATATATTGAGAAATTGAGTACAGAAAAATTGAGTCTATTCTAGTGCCGTTTGCAACAACCTATTTGTCCAAATCTGGATTTTCCTCTCTACTTCATTTGAAAAGCAAGTATCGGAACCGTTTGAACCCCTCGGACGATATAGGCGTGGCTCTTACTAATTGTGTGCCAAGGAATGAGCGGATAATTTCAGAGAAGCAGCAACAAAAAAGTCACTAGGTTCGTTTCTAATGACCAGCAAGGTATAGAAGTTTAGCAGTGCGTCTGAGTGTGTTCTGTTATCAGTACGTACTACGAGTCAAAGTTAAAAAATGAAGATACTGCAAAATCAGGCTGTTTCTGTGATTTCCGCGTTTTTTTTAAGTTAGTGGGTACGAACGTCACTTTATTTTTATGAAAAGGGTGCAAGCTTCCAGTAAGGTTGGGAACCTATGCCTTAAGATGATCGAATGTCGAAGCAATGACGTTCAGAAAAAACTACCACAAAACAGACAGCTCACATTTAAAGCTTGAGCAAGCTGAGCTTCAGCAACGGAGGCATCTTGAGAAACTTTGTCATCGTGAGCACGAACGTTGTGCAGTTCTCTGCAAACGAAAAAGGTGACTTTTATTCGTTCTACCGCAACAATGCCGTTGCAATGTATTGCGAAAACGATAGTTGGTCAACTGCGTCTCAGAGTATAGATTTTTTGACTTTCCCGATATTGCAGACCTTCAACTTTCCTGAAACTTTCATGAAACAAAATCTGAAACCAAAACGACTGTGTACGTCGGGGGTGTTCAATACGTCGGTCGCGATCTAGCAGTCGATCTCAAAGGTTGTGTGGGTAGATCGCACGGCATCAACACCCTGGCTTAATTCTATTCAGTGCAAGTCAACATTGTAAAGTTAGGTAAAGACAAAAGTCCGTACATAGTCAATTGTGTTGTGTTGTGCAATATGGGCTCATGTGGGTATGCATGGTACATTAACATAGATTGTAAAAAGAATTCTCAATATATTTATTAATAAACATATGTTTTGCATATTTGTTGTAGGTAGAACATTCAGGATCATTTTGACTTATTCATTTTATAAGCAGCTAACATGCTGAAAGTGTAAGCACCCCTGGTGTAAGTCATATGTTAGATTTAGACGGGCCAAGCCGAAAGCTATTTTCAAAACTCCAACAACATTACGACATAAAGCTGCACGAAAACGAAGTTTGACCTATCGCGTTTAAATTGACCACACGGCCACATAAACAAACAGGCAACGTGTTGTTATGTTCGCGATCGTGATCACAGACTGCATATACGCAGGGTCCTTCCTCATAAGCAGTGCTGGCATGAAACGACTAATATGATTGCGGGCCACTTCATGAAACGCATCTAAAGTTGAGCTCGAGCGACCAGAGCCACATAATAAAAACGAAAATTTCAAATGAAACGCAAACAACTGTGATATGTCGTAAAGTGGTGGTGACGTTTCTGACATCTCTCCGGAAAAAATTTCAAGAAAGGTGGAATATCACAAAACACAACTCACCACTTACGTTAGAACGTTTTCCTGGTTAACGTCAGCCCAATAAGACTTGAAATTTTATTGTGGTTCACGAATGCAACGTCAACGAAGATCAACTTCTAATTATACGAAAAAAATACGCAACGTATGCAAAGTCTCTTAAAAATCTGCTTGTTAACTTTTTTGTTATTGTGCATCCGGTTTTCACGACGTAGCTGAACTGTGCAACGCGCCAATCGTACCTAGCATTATCGAAGAAAAAAAAACAACATTTCTGATTCTTATACAACATAATGCAAGTTTCACTTGATTAGTAAGTAAATTTTGTGTGACTTGAGTCACATGCAGAACATTTAGTCAATTTTGGTCTTATTTTAAAGAATTGGTCCAAGCGGACATTTCTGAGTCAACGAGTTGATTGTCAGTGACCGTAGTCGGGATAGTTTTCACTATGACTACAACTATTTGAAACGCATTTTTGCATGTGTTCCCATCCAGGGCTGACCCGAGACAGTTCTTCAATATTTTCGCCCCGTAACATGTCACAATAAAACACTGTGGCAGGGAAACCAAGAAAAAAGCGGATTCTGCGCCCCCTGAAGGCTGCGCTCTAGGCGGCCGCCTAGTTGGCCTAGTGGAAGTGCCGGCCCTGGTCCTATCGTGTGCAGCTTTTTGGCCTCTCCAACAACAAACTGGCGACGCGTTTGAAGATAAGATATTGATTGTCAATATTGACCTATGAAGAGTATTGAGACGTGAACCACACGTAGTGTGTCACTGACTTCATCCAAAGTCTGTCGAAAATATTGCTTGAGCAACAAATGGACCAAGGTCTGGGCTGTGCCCATACTTAATATTGTATAAAATTCTCAAAAATGAGTTGGATGATATTTAAAAATCTTTCTGATGAATTGGTCAACGCAAAAAATGAAACACCAGTTTTGAGATAGGCGACGGTATTCGACCATGAGACCGGACGTAGCACAGCAAAACACAGGTTTCTATTATACTTGAGTTCACGAAAGTAATTCTCACCTGGTGAGAACACCGATCGACGACTTAAAATGAAGAAGTTCCTCCGTGAGCCTTCTGTCGAGCGATCTCTGGGCCATGACTTCGGCGTGTAAGCTTTTCAGTTGGCGGGGCACCTGAAATTGTGCGGGACAAGCCTTATTGCACCGAGAAGATGCTGAAGTGGAAGACTGCAAAAACGTTTGCGTTGCAAACTTAATACGTTGTTGCAGAACGTGCTTTATTCCGACTGTTTTCACGGATCTCATTGCATGCAGCGCGTCCAGCAAGGGAAGAAAGCTCATGTAAGATGCATTTAGTAGTCGGTGGGAAAGCTCTTCGACTTACCCTGTTTAATAAATCTGCGTACTTCTGCCTCAGTTTGGAAAGAAGCTGGCCTCGTTCAAGACATTCGACACTTACTTGCCGTATTACCTAAATAAACAGAAATCGGCAATGCGGTTGTAAGTACAATTTCGCAGGACAAAAATGAAAATATTTCTAACACTTTGCTTGGAAATGGTTGACCTTCTGCTACATAAAAATAAATGTGATGATGTTAATGAGTGCAGGGTTTTCCGTTTGCCTCTAATCGGAATCATAAGTTTGTAAAAGCATAAAGACTTTTCTGCATTTTTGCGTTAATTTTCAACAACGTTATTAACGGAAGCAGTTTAACACCTAGAGACAACCACGTTACTTTCTAAACAAGACGATTAAATCAAAGCGGGATCACGTTGCAGCAATGTACTATTTGTCAGTGCTAAACGAAAACTTATCGTAACTTTTAAACGAAGACTTAACCTACTTCCACAAATTGCGAACGAAAAGAAAACATGCCAGAAATTACAAAAGGCGCATGCAAAAGAGACATCGCACGGTCACATCAAGGAGCAGTGGACATCAATGAAGATCACGGTGTTGTAGCGAGCCTATACAATTTAATCCTTTGCACGACCAACACTTAATAAGTCTGATTACCAAGGTGTATCTAAGCGACAAGAATGTAGCAGCGCCACAGAGCAGAATTTCACCTCAGCGAAAACCACGTCGTAGATGTTTTGTTCTTTTTTAATTAGCTGAAGTAAGTTGTGAATTTGCGTCGGCCCTTGTATTTCCACAAGCGGGTTGTTCACGCCCGTTTTTTCCAGCATTGAGTCCATCGTTTTCAGCAGTTGTATTGCCTGCGCGACAAGCAAAACGACCGTCAAGCTGCGGGAGTGTTCAAAACAGATGCAAATGAATTCTTGATGCTGCACAAGCATTTACCACAACCGTCACGAATGAAGCACAGCAAAAACACAGTTAATGCGATAGGCACTCTTCAACAAGTGGTCAGTAAAATTAGAATACACAAATCCTATAGTAAATCGAAACAATAGTAACCTGAAAAGTGTTATGACAAACAATTACGCATCAAATTTTAGAAGATCACCTCGAAACGCCGATTAGGATGTAAAGAAGGAAAAACGCGCAGAAGGTCTTCATCATCTTCTAGCTTTGTGGCAAAAGGTTCGTCGACGTATTCTAAGCCTAGGACAGCCTTAGATTTAACGATGTGATATTCATCTGGAATAATGGTCTCTGGAACAAACTGTTGTCCACGGGCGACCTGAACAGCGAAGAATGTCTAAACTCTATAGAAAAAATTCCTGAAGCAAAAGCAGTTGCACGAGTTCCGTTCAAGATCACAGAACTTCACAGCCAGCTAAGCGGACATTCCAAAATTTTCTTTAAAAAGGTTATTTTCGGACGCCTTGGAGTAAAATTCCTCTTCTCCACAAGCGGCAATACTATACGAAAATAATTATGAGAGTGCTCTTTCCGAACAAATTAATTGTTAAAAATCAAACGGTTAAGTTTTCCGTCATGTCTGGGCAACAGAGATTTTGGTGGCATATACCTCTTTGTGCAACATTTAACTTTTGTTGGTTGTTTTTTTGCAGTCTAAGTACACAACATTTTGCGCTTGGCCGTTTTTCGTTCAAGCAGCAAAGTTTAATAGTGCTGTAGTTCCAATATACGGTGGAGCATAAATTTAAATTACCAGCTGTTCCAAATCTGCCTTTGTCAGTTGATTTATTTTAAAATAAACGTGACCTATCAGAGAACTTAGGTTTATTTTAAAACAAATCAAGTGGGTTAATATCCACAACATCCACATAACAGTGTACAAGCAAAACCAAGAAAAAATGCTAGCTTTAGGCAAATTAGCAACAGCAATAGATGCGCCGGGCGTACGTTTTTCCTGATTTTTTTAGCTAAAACAACATGAACCGATTTTAATAAGTTGTTGCTGCATCATGCATACAACCTAACAATGGTGCAAGCTTCAACTGTTCGTTTATTCACAAAAATATGCCACTCAATGCTGTAATAGTTTCTGCTACGACAATAAATCTTGCAAACCCAATTTAAGTTCCCTGAAAAAATAGGTATACAACATCAGGGGGCAAGTTCAGGTAAAGGGACACTACATAAAATGATACTTTCAAAATCATTTCTCCTTAAGATTTTGAACGCGATAAAAGCAAGTGCTTTACCTTCTACGAATAATTCTAAAGATGCTGCGCAACACTAATCAACGAAATAATGGTCTTCCAAATTTGAAAAAAAGAAAAAGGGAAGTTCTACGACTTAGATATATTTTATAAAATATTGCAAAGTGGACATGTTTTTAAAGACGGCAAGAAGCCCATCTTATTGACAAAGATCAATTTAATTTATTTGAATTGAGTTTGATCAAGCAACCAAAACCATCAAGTGTCAAGCTGGTGTTCGTTCATAAGTACATTCATTGCACATCTAAACGCTGATGATTCTGACGTCAAAAGCAAAGTCGCTAAATAGTGTCTTACATCACCAACTTGATGAGCACCTTCAAGACGCACTGCACTTTTATCATGCTTGCTTGCTGGTGGCGGCTTAGGTTTCCGATGGGAAGCAACATCATACAGAAATGAAATATCTCGCGTTCCAACACCTTTCCCCATAGATCTTGGGTTGTCAGTCAAGTGCTTAAACAGGTTTCGCCGACCTTTGTGGCTCCAGACGCTGGCAGGAGGACCACGTTGAATGGCCTGAAATGCAGTAGCAACAAAACTTGTTCAACTCAGGGCTATCGCGACAGGGTGATGGGTCTCTAGGTTAATCAGGAGGTTGGAACCCCAACGGTAAGCACTTGCAGAAACGAAACTATAGATGGTTAATAAAGTGTTACGCGGAATAGCATGGTCATCTTTGATCAAGGGTCACCGGGAAAACTCTGTTGAGACAGTGTTAAAATGGACCTGATTCAACCAGAACAAAAACTACTGTGAAATGTGAAAACTCCTAGGCAAGGCAGTTGTTAATCTGAATAATAAGGTAAATTTGAATAGTGTTTTTTCATTTGCACTTCGGGAAGTGAAAAATAGTGATGGGAAATTGTGGGTGTAAAATGATGGCTGGCCTACCGATCAACATAGCTTGTAGTGGTTAAAATCCCTTCAACCTGTTCACTGCAGGAGCACAGAAAAACACATGAAAATGTCAATTTCAATTTTTTTTATGCTTTTAGCTGTTACAACCAAATTTAGGGATTCGCCTATCAAAGAGATCAATGAGTTTGTTTAGGTTTCAAGAAGTACTTCACTATGCTGTCAAGAGTAAAAGTAGTCTAGAACTTACCTGCATCGAGCTACACATATTCAACATGAGAAAGCTATGTCATCAGTACTCCAGATAAAGATTAAAACACTGCAAAGCTTAGCTTATTTGATGAACATTATATACCATTCTCAGCCTGTCTGGTGTTTTAAGGTTCTTGATTGGTGCAAGCTGCTCCTTGTTTTCCTCTCTGTAATCAGGTTGTGCCAGTGTGCGAAGAAGTTCATCTGGAATCATATCATCTCGAAATTCCTTCAAGTCTTTACCTTATCAACATAAATTAATATGTTAACACAAAGTGACATGACTGCAGAGTCTCTTAAAAATTTTCTTATAACATAAAATCTTTGGCAGTGAAAATTTTGTGTAAAGTGGGGATATGTGTTATCACATCTTACAAGATGTTTAGAAAATGCTGTAATGTAAACAATTGCCAGTACTTTATTCGATTTTCTCAAATAACAAATTGGTAAAAATGTTTTTCTCCAAAGATTGCTTTTTTAGTGTGTTGCAGATATAGAGGGGAAAAGTCTTCATACTAAACCTGCAATCAATAGAACAGCTATAATCCCTATACTCAGTAACCTAGAACCCAAAATCTTTCAGTTTGATATCCACCTAATTTTGTGCAAAATGAAAGAAAATCCAGTTTGGTTAATCCCACACTTGTGTGTATCAGCATGCAAGACATTATTTTTAAACTAGTTTTGAAGTGGCATTTCATTTATAATGAAAATAACAGCCAATGTGGCAGATTTTAGAGACATAACATAGATGTTTGAATATTATCTATCACTGCCTGTCACCAGTGTTGTGAATACTTAGTGACTGCAATCTTGCTGCATAACTTTGTAAGCAGTAGAAAGAATAAAGTGCCAAAAATGTAACAAAACTTCAAGTTTATGAACACATAAAATGCAACCTTACTTTCTGATGCATTGGGAAAACAAATACCTAATGATCGTACATATAGCAATTGAAGTTTAGATTTCCATGAAATAAGTGGGAATACCAAATTATTTTGGGCAAAACTTTTTTTGAATAAGAGCTGAAGACTGAGTGGGTGAAATATGTGCTTGTTAACCATAACAGAATCTGACTCTTTTCTGAGAAGGGGATCATTTCAATTTATACAAAACTTTGGACAAATGATTTTCTAACTGCACATAGAGTAGTTAAAATCAAAGCAGTCCACAAAGGTGGTGCATCACTGCAGCAATAAAAGCTTTGGGAAATGGCACTGTTGTTTAACCTGGTTCCACAATTGACAATTCCTTGCTGTTTGGTGTGTCTTCAATTTGTGCAGTTAGACTCATTGATTCTTCTCCAGAATTTCCAGTAATTTGTTGCATCATCTTTGTCATTATTGGGCTTTAATAAACAATATTTCCACATACTAAGCAAAAGACCGCTTATGCCATTTGCATGATACAGCCAAACAAAATTCACACCTGCTTATTAACAGTTGTAAACACACTGACAATAAAAAACACGCATGAAATTTACATTACTCTAAAAGACTTGATCTAGGTTAGCTATGTCCAACCCACAGCCATCAGGTCGCATGCAGCCCAATCGAGGGTTTTGTACGGCCCGGTTTAGGATTCCGCTGTGGTAAAAGTATCCTGCAGACTGACGACCTGTCCTTGTTTTGATAATCCTGAATTTGCCATTTTTGATGCAAGTGTTCCTCAGTGCCACTATATCACGTCTGTTGTTGCAGTTAAGATTCAAACACGTTCAGTACATTAGCTTAAGCTAAATTTAGTTTGCTAAGATCAAAGTAAGCCATTCAATGTGTGGCCCTCATTAATATGTCATTCAATGAGCAGCCCCGAACAAGTCAGTGACATAATTTTTGGCTCAGTAAGCCATTTTGATTGGACATAGCTGATCTAGGTACAACATGGCTGCAAAATATACCTTACACAAGTATAACGCATTTTTCTAAATCCTGGAATCACATGTCCACATTGTCCAAACAACATTTGTAACAAGGGATTTGATTGCAAAAATTCATATATATTCAGATTACATAATTTTTTTAACTTGTTCATATTGTTTTGAATCAGATTCATGTACTTCCAGATTTTACAGATTCTAGCATTGACCTAGGTAAGTGGCTTTAGCTTACAATTACTAAACATATGGCAAAAATTAGTTTACATCAACACATCAGTTACAGAAAATGTATTTTTTTCAATCTAAATTTTTTCGAGCCTTAAGAAAAAGGATTTTGCATCACTAACTTTCAACCTTTTTTCAATCACAAAGTCTTGCATCTTGCTAAATTTGAGTATGCAATCAATATTTAAACAATTTGAGGTTACAGTTTGAGTTGTAGGTTATCAACTCTTTTCAACCTGCTTTTACTCCATATGTCAAAACAAAACTTCAGGATGGATACAATTAAGGGAATGTTGGGAATTTTTATATGGGAAAAAGTTCTCACTAAAGATGAAAGAGGAGGTCTACCAGAGATGCGTGAGATCGGCTATGCTGTATGGCAATGAGACATGGTTTTTTGAGGAAGTTGTAGATTCTGAGGCAAATCGACACAGCTATGATACGACCAACGTGTGGTGTGGAACTAGTGGACAAAAAGAACACTGATGAACATGCTGGGATTAATTAAGAGAAACTGTGGAAATTTTGGCAAAGGCAAGTAGGGTGCAATGGCATGAACATGTTTTGAGGAGAGATAAGGATCATGCCCTGAGAGAGGTGCTGAGTTTCAAGGCAGAGAGTCAGAGAAAATGGGGACAACCATGGAAGACATGGATGGGGAAAGTAGAAGCGATTAGAGGCATTGGGTTGCAGAAGGAAGACACCCTAATTGAACAAGATGGAAAAATACAATGAACTTTATCATGTCACAAAAGGAGGTAAATCTGGCCACAGCCATTTAATAGGGTTAAAACTAGATCAAAACAGGCCTATTACTATTTAGACATACTATGCCAATCCTGAATCTATTTTCAAAGTGCAATTGTGCTTTTCTACAAGCTGTATATGTTCTATTATGTATAATTATGATGCTAATGTAGTTGCAGGACTGTCAGAATTAAAGTTTTGTGACTTTAAGAAAAGATACTGTTGGTAAAAATATTAATGCTGTTTATGAAATATATCATGACAAACTGTTGGAAACATGTTCAATGAAGCAATACAGAGGCCTTGATATGGAATGCCAAATATGTTGATGAAATTTAGAAAGCAGTAAATACTGCAACATAGAAGAATGGATGCGGAATCAATTGATTGTTTACAGATAAAAAGATGGAGCACTGTGAACCACTTTTTGTTTCATTATTATTTGTGCTGCAGTGGTCTTATGGGCTTCTGTTAACTAGTAAAGCGGTTCCCAAACTTTTTGTAACCACAGTCCTGCCAATGCTTAACAAATTTACTGCAGTCCAAGAGTAATCTTGCAACAGTACAGTGTTTCCACATGGGAAGAATTGACCAATCACACGTCCAGAAAGTGAGTGGTATCATCACCAGTATACATTTTGTAATTTTGTTATCTGGTAATAATGGATCCACTGCCCAAGAATTGGGGACCACTGCATTAGTACATTTAGCTGCTTAGATATTTGTGCATGCACATGATATTTTTTCAGACTAATCAAAAATATGTGCATTCATGTTCAGTTCTTAATACTGGTTGCTGAAAAACAGTCAACATGCCATGTGGAAAATATTTTATTGAAAACAAAAACAACTATTTTATCACAAGTAATATATGTTTAAAAATGAGATAATTGAGTATTTGTGCAATCTACTTTAAAAACAAATAAATCATGCAGAAAAATAAGATAAGTATATTTACACATGTTGTAAAATGTTTGGTAATAGTATGTGGCCATTAACATCTGCTTTGCAATTGTGCAAAGGTTTTATTGCATTAGTATAACACACCCACAACAGTACACTGGGGTAAATTTAACCAAATTAGTTTTGTTCGTGTGATATTTTTGTCTCACATGAATAAAAACAAAAGATGTCACTAAATAAAAAACCAAATCACTTAAAGTGCAAATTTAGAGACAGGGTCAGCTTCAACATGTAAATTATGACCTGTATGACATGTAGGGTTTGCAAAAGACAGGTTTTGTAAAATAGTTATGTAGGTGGCAAATAAAGAAGTAGTTGTCAGATAAGTACTAATGGTGAATAATGTTGGTCAAATCACAATATGCAGTAGCTGCATTGCACATAACTTTCTCATATATGAAGAGAGTGAAAAATAAACTCTACAATATTTGTACGATTGGAAGTTTTACAGCAACTGGTCCATATCATATTACACACATAATGTTATTCAAAAAAAGGTTGATCTGATCATCACTCGAATTAACTTTCACTAGAAAAAATCCATTATGTAGCATTCCTATGTATTTCACCACACAACATATCTAAGACTGTTGAAACCCACACTGGGCTATTGTGTAAGTGAGCACATGCAGTATACATGAGTGGAAAATAAAAACACAAACAAACATCAATAAAAAAGGACAATGCAAGGTATTAAAAATGGTAAGAAGGCAAGTAGTAAAATACATAACAAAAAGCTATGTATCAGAAACACAAATGTGAAATCGTATACGCAAGAATCATTCACATATGACAGGTGATGATAGTGGGCAGGCAATAGATGAAGAGTAGAGTTGTGTAGCCTACAGATGAGCAGGTGAAGCATGCACATAGGTGAAACTGGGAGAAGCGAGCAACAATAGAGCAGAGGTTATAAGGATGTGATCAATACAGCATACACAACATAGATAACACTAAACAGGAGGGCCGGCGGGCTGCAGGGCCGTGTTTCCAAATGAGTAACATGAATTTTTGGCGGGCTGGCAGGCTGCACAGAAGACCGGGCCGGCAGGCTGCACAATAGGGCGGGCCAGT
>Ga0210059_1002943_pt1 | contig 26987 bp, 12 predicted proteins | sample Ectturendosymbi2_FD_188042 | JGI IMG/M metagenome (GOLD analysis project Ga0210059, IMG submission 188042) | Ecteinascidia turbinata endosymbiont from Florida, USA - Sample 2 (SPAdes) (version 2) | ecosystem: Host-associated > Tunicates > Ascidians > Unclassified | place: Key West, Florida... | reverse complement strand
CCCCATCATCGTTGTCTTCTTTATTTTCTTCTACTCCATAAATAAGAATATTTTCTCTTCTAATGTATTGTTCTTGTCTGTCAAGTTGGAAGACAAGTAAATTTGTTTTCTGGACCATCTCATCGCGTAGTTTATCTTTTCCTTCTTCAAGCTGATTCAACTTTTTTTCATATTGAACCATCTTTTGTTGTATTCCATTTAGCTTGTCCTCAAGATTTTGTGTGATATTTGTTAGCTTGTCCAGTTTGCCATTCTGAATGAGTATTGTTTCTTTCAATTGTTTGATGCCATCCCAGAGTTGTTTGAGTTTTTCTTCTTTTGAACTCGAAGTTTTCCATGTAGCCTCGTTCATCATGTTTGATGTCATTTATATCCAATATCAATAGATCAGCAGTAAGTTGCAAATTGTTTGATGTAGTGTTAAGTTAAGTTACTACACACACTACTACAACACTATCCCCTGTCTTATTCAAATAGATCCCCTGTCTTATTCAAACAATGCCCAAGTAAATCAAGTAGACGACTTGGATTACCTCAAAAATGCAGCCTTATCGAAATGCTTTCGTGTGGTTTGGTTTGATTTCGCTGCCGTATCTACTAAGTACTTTTGTTAATAGGTGCTGTATACCTTTTTCCCTTCACAAAGCATTTTCGCTTTACTGCAACTTGCGGATTCTGCCTTACAAAATAAGACTGAGCCCTTTTACAAAGCTGTTCAGTTACGATTTACTGCTTTCACATTCATCAAAAATACTAAATTATGCCTGTTTAACTAGAAAGCGGAGATCGGCATTGAGTTTTCGTTTGCGGTGAATGTGGCCGAAAACAGTCAATTTCTACTTTTCAGCCTTCACTTCACTTGAAAAGTGTTTGCCTAAACTGAACTTCTGTGGAATCCATGTAGCCATATGTAACTGTACCACTTTTTGGTATGATTTTGTTGATACGTTCAGGATTTAATCGTCAAAACTTTACCAGTAACACATTTGTGAAGGAATACTCGAACAATTACAAGTACAACTTAGTCAGTCAATTAAAAATCACAGTGCAGCCATTTTCCTTAATTAACTTGGTGTTGCTCTCTGGAGAAAAGTTGCAACAAATATTGCGGTTGATACAGTGTTTTATCCATGAAGGGCGCAAGACTTTTTGAACTTTGAACTCTGTTAGCTAATGCTCTTGTGTTTTAAGTTAAATCTTGACATACGATCTTATCAAGAGTTTTTGCTATTCAATTTACTATCCTGAGGCCAGCCAGATTATTGCTAATGTATTCCAAATAAATATGCATTTCCACATAAATCTGAAAATTTGCAAAGTATGCCATTAGGACGCACAACGTGTTTTTTCGAAACGGTAAAATATCACATGCAGGAACGTGAACCCAGCTTTTAGCTTATTTCACCCTTCTGCTTCAACGAGACTCAATCTGAAGGCAGCTCAGTGTACATACAAAACTCATCGCTAGAAAATAATGGAAAAACCTTTACCTATGTTTGCAAAGGTATAAATAGCTTAGCCTAATAAATTCATGCGTAGCTAATCAAAAATTGGAAAGCGGCTAACGACTCGATAGATCCTTTTTTAACTTGCCAACCGCCATCTTTGATCAACCTACAAGCTTTCACAGCATTTGACGTGGTGTTTCAAATGAAGCGTTTTTCAGTGCTTCATCAAAGCAATGGACAGTCAAGTTTGCTTTATTTGTTTATTAACCATTTATTTATTTGTTTATTAACCGGTTGCATTTAGCCGCACTTACCTCCCGAGCTTAGGAGCCAATCTTCCAGAGGCAACTCCACCCATCAGGGCGAATGCCCCGTATATTGTCATGCAGATTCCAACCTATACAGTTGATAGACGTTGACATTTTTTCTTTTGTTGTTCGTTGAACTCAGACTCAAAGAAAGCAACCTTGCGCTAGTACACGGGATACAACTAAATTTTTCGAGTAGCCAGCAAGAGAAAAATTTCCATCAAAGCACAATTATATGTATGAAAGCAGAAGCAAAAAGAAAAAACTGGTAGGACATTCCATGTTTTAAAATAGAAGCAACTGTATTCGAAGTACCCACGCCATCAAAATGAGTGAACAGCTGACCATCAAATGGTTTATTGCTGTAGGACTTCACGCAGTGGTTTGACATCACGCAGTGGTTGAAATCCAAAAAAGAAACAGATACAGTGAAAAAGTGAAAGTTTTAAGAAACATTTGCATTTACGAATCAATACACACTAGTCGCATTTAAATTTTGAGATAAATATTTGACCTGGGAACAGTTTATGGGACACTCACCTGCTTCACTCCAAAAATGCACGAAACATACGCTCGTGTTATTTCTCCGATGGCAAAGTTTCCACAAAGTCCAATGTTAAATTGGAAGAACATGAAAAGCAGCTGGTTGATTTTGACAAAATGCAGCATCGTCATTTTCAAGTCATGCAATCCTATCAAAAGTTTACTTTGAACAGAAGGCGATGTTTCTTTTTCCTTTTCACAAATGCTGGCTGATTTCTGCATAAAAACAACCAATCAAAGCGATGTTGTTGATTGTTTAAAGTTTAGCAACTTTGTTGCTTTTTTATTTTGCTACCAAGTTTGTGTTTCTGTAACTCTAAGTTAGAATGAAGAAAAACGCTGAAATCTGTTGGCACTTGGGCCATGTTATTTTAGTTCAAACTCAAATTTTATATTAACTTTATTTTGCTTAAATTGTCTGAAGTTGCAATATTTTGGAAGTCAAACGCTATTTCATGTGGAAGAAAAAAAGACCAAGGATAATACCATGACAGTCAATTTTAAAATATCACATGCTTACTGAACAAATTTTATTGGAAAAATCAAGCTGAATGGCGAACCGTTGATATTAATTCTTTGGTGATCTTCTGCATTACTGGAGACGTTTAACTTTTCCGCGGCAAATTGTAAGGGAAGGATTCAACTTTCAACACATATAAAACAGTAAGTTATATTTCTCTCCCTTTTTGAAAATATTTATACAGTTTTGATGCTTCTTCTAAATATAGTTGTTGTTACTAAACCTTAGCCGAAACTTTTCCTCATTTTTCAATAATTTGTCAGCGGTCCACAATCAATGGCCATAGTAGTGAGGTCAATGCTGTACTTAAAATAAAAAAAACTAATTCAACTGAGACCGTGTATAACTGATTAAGCAAACACGTTAATGGCTGGTTGAAAGATTTGCCGTTGGCCTAATTTATTCAATACGACCCCACAAAATTGTTGTCAAGGGAGCTGAAGTATCAAGAAAATAAACGATTATGAGAACAAGCTTCATACATCGGCACTTCGACAAAAGCCTATCAGTCGACAACACGTAGCAACAGGAAGGATTGAAAAGAGAAGTAATGGCTTACTACATTTTCTTCTTCACTGCCGCTAGGTTTGGATGTCACAGTTTGATCAAACTTTGTTTGCAAATTCAACTCACGCTCTTTTGATGATTCCTTGTAAAAACACCCTGCAGGAAAAGGAGGACGATTTTTAGGCAACTGTAAAGGTCATTTGTTTCTAAGCATGAACTAAAAAATACAGCCATAGTCCGAAGTGCATTTCTTATTGTAAAAAAGTGAGCATTCCGTTGTTGACAATATCGGTTTTTCTTGTTACCCATGCTCATTCTATCACCTGGCATTTGGATAAGGCTTGGCCATCACTGCATATTCATCAGGTTGCAGTTTACTTTCAGGGAAAATTTTAAGGCCGTTGAAGCTATCACACTTCTGCATTTTTTCGCTGTTTTGACAAGAAAGGTATTTTTATTTATTTACAACATCATTTTTTCCGATTGCAACTACGACAGCGGTAACGCTGGAAGCAAAACACCGTCTATCTATACCCTCTGAAAAAGGTTTTTAATTTGTTGGCAGCCAATTGGTATACCATAAAATATACCAGCTTGGACTCCATACCTGCCTCAAACCTTAAAAGCTAGCAGGCAGGAAAACCATGCTAAACGCAGCAATCAAAATAACTGCACCTGGTGCTGAAAGCTTTTCCAAGCTTCTATTCATTTATTACTATAGAAAATAATCTGAACTTACATGCTTGTTTGCTGTTCTTGTACACATAATTCAGGGACTTTTAACATTACATTATAGTTTTCGTTGGAGAAGTATACAGTGTGGTAACTATATGTGGAAATCGATGAAATGGTCAGCCTGGTTTTTGTATTCTATACTATCGATCATGCAGAAGAATTTAAAGTACGTTCACGGACTTGGCCAATATGTCAATACAGGATGGATTGTGTTAGAAACAGACTAAAAAGCGCGTTAATCAAGCGTGGTTTCGCGCAAAACAGGTTCATCAGGCACTAACATCTGTTTGAAATACAGCAGAATCCTAATCACAAAATATCAGAGTTTGTGGGAACGCACGTCTTGCATCTCTTCCCCTCGTTTCAGTTGTATCCCTTTTCTACAAACATTTCCTTTAGGCCTGAAGATGCAGGCAAAATAAGGATAGACAAGACATCAGGCAAATGCGTTTAGACGTTTTGCAATGCCGACTTGTGTCAAACAAACAAGTACCCTCAAAAATTTCACGATGGCAAAAAATTGCAAATTTTTTGCAGCTTTGTATAGGATTCTAACCTTTTGGAACTTGGGGAAGAAATATAGCGTGAAACACTATCCCCAGGCCGTTCATGAACACAAGAATGCTTAATAAGATGTAAACTGAAGACTGCTGGTTTGGTTCGTACTGCTTTGATTCTTCCACAAACGTTTTATTTTGGCAATCGTTGGCACCGCATACTTCACTTACCGAGTACGGGTAAGCTGGTCTGAAAAATAAAACCGAGTAAATTCATGTTTGATTTGTGCAGTATGTTGCATTGAATCTCACTGTTTTGCGGTAAAATTTTCGTTTGGAGTGCTGGATGAGTTGAATACTTCTACACTTGTCAAGCTGTCCACTTGGAAAACAGCAAAGGATATAAGGTTGCCGACAGCCTGATTGATGCAAAAATGATGTTTAGCGCGTAAAGTTGCTCGTTTTTTCTGAGATTTGAAAACCTTACCGCAGTATCAATATGGTATTGTGTCATTTCCATAGTACTTATCATAGTACTTTTTTAAAATAAAAGTTAAACAAATATTTACATAAATAAATGTACAAGCCAAAGAGACAAGCGACTACATGGTGAGGCACGTGTTTTCTTCTGTAAACAGCGTAAAAGTATTGCTGATGAAAACGTTTTCGCAGTCTTTGCCCACAGCTGCTCATGCAAGACTGGTAAATATCTGCGAAGATTCATTTCGATTTTCAGCAAAGTTGTGTTTTGCTTCACAAATATCTGCCTCATTTCAAATCCACTACATCAGCTACTGAGTTAAAAAGCACTTCCTCACAGTATTATTAAGTCTGAAGAAGAAGATACTTGGCAGTAAATTACTGCATCAAGTTTCCAAGATATTACTGCGTGAAAGCAGACTTTCCCAGGCCACGACACCAGTATAGCTGAACACGAACCGCCTCTTTTGACCTGAAAGCTGAGTACATCGCCATGGGCAGGTGATGCAAGGGTGGACAAGAAAAAGTCTTCCCTCTCCAATAAAACAATATTGTCGTCTTTCATACACCGAGTGAGACATTGGAGACATAGTATCTTTTGCGCAATTTTAGGTCTCGTTGACATTACGATTTTAGCTGATGTTATCCAGGTTGAAAGCCTACTGCCATGAAGAAACCAATTGCAATGCTGGTGACAAGATTAGCAGAGCATTAAAACCTGAGCCAGCGATTAAGTCTGATTAAATCGCCCTTGACCTATTAGAACAGCGTGGTCCAAGTACTTTTGACCTACGGGCCATTTTGCAAAAACGTGACAACTCGCGGCCCACTTCTAAAAAAGGATGCATAAAACAATAGGTTCACAGCATTTAAAACTAAAAAAGGGAAATGAGTAAGAACCTGTCATTGAAATTATTTGAAATTATTGTACAATAGCAACTAATGACACATCTATCAGTGGGATGCTTGTGGTCGAGGCTTCTCTGACGCTACCGTTCGTTTACAATACCAGTGTTAGTGGTGGCCAGTCGGGGATTCTATCGTCCAGTGTTTTGTCTGCCTTCGATTTCTGTTTATAGATTTGACTTGCTTTATTGTAGAAAATGTACGTACTCTCACACACACGTATGTGTTTGCAAACATCGAATGCATTTTTAGGGCGAAAATTTTCAGTTTGAGAAATCTATCTTTGCTGACTAATTTCCAGAAGGTCTCTGCAGTCTCTACTACCATTAGTGTTGTACATTTTTATTAAAAGATGATATGCTTGTTCTAATTCAAATTACCTACTGCAGGGATGGGCAATTAATTTGTCTCGAGGGCCAGTTTGAGAACGCCGCGTTTAGCGGATAGATAGATGCATATGGCTGTGTTGAGTTCATTGCACCAGACGTGCTCTTCAAGACAACGAACGCTGGGGCACCAAAAAACACGGGTCATCCAGTCAGGTGCCTCAGCGGAGGGTTAGCTGCGGCCGTACCTTCTACTTTGATCATAAAATAAATAAATAAGACAAATGGTGCACAGAAAAGGCATTGTTCATGTGCAAATGCAATAAATATCCAGCGCAAGCAATTCAGTGAGACATCTGTAAGCTCACACTCTTTTCAACAAATTTCAGATTTGAAGATTTTTCTGAATGCTTTCGCTGCCCATTGAAAACGCTGTGGTAAGCCACATGGAGCCCGCGGGCCTGTAGTTGGACCACACTCTATTAGAAGAATGTTTTAGTACTTATTCTGATCACTTGTTAACATAATATTCACTCGTTTTCCTAAATTTTCCATTGTTTTTCTAAATACGCTATTGTTCATCATTTTGAAAAAGTGCTTTTCAAAATCTTTGGCGCACTGAAATCAATGTATGATTTTAATTATACGAAAAATACATTTAAAAATTTACTCTTGGAAAATGTAAGGTGGCTTATTGTAAACGAAAAAGCTATGTATCCCTAAAGTTGAAACATATTCATTTCAAACTCGACGTGCATCTTGAACGTTTTATCTCTTCAGCAGAAATATCTGGCTTAATAATATAGGCTATAATCGCTTCGAGAATTTCATGGAAACCAAAGTGCATTATTAAAAGACGTTAGTGTATAAGAATAGAAAAGCAATCTACGGTTTAAACAACTGACTTTTGTGTGAAACAGTATATAAAGCAGTTCACGTGCATCTTTCTCAACAAGTCGAGATTATATAAACACATGGCAGAGAATCAATAATCTCCAAGAAGCCGTGTGTTAACATGGTCGTAAGCTCAAACAAGCTAGATGAAAGTGATAACATATGTGCAGTGTCATAAATTTCTCAAAAAATTTAGATAGAATGCACTGGCTTTCAAAACTTGAAAAGCACTTTGATCAGAGTTGAATTCCGAAGAAGTTTCAGAAACTGCCAAGGAACATACGCAGTCCTTATTTATAGTTCTCTTTAGATTAGAATATTTTTTTGAAAAAAATAACGAAAATAACTTTATTAATTTTACTTCACCCATTAGAATCTATTTATGGTGAGGCCTCATAGAATAAGATATTTTCAATTGTACCAAATTTCATTAAAAAGCAACCACAATAGTTCTTGTTCTTCCTGAACCCTTATTTTTACTCTCAATTACACGAATCGATATCTGATCATTTATGAACCAACTCAAATTACCCTCGATGATGTTTCTTTTTTATTTCAGGCCCACATTTTGAGATAACTAAACATATGTTTAGAAACATTTGTTGTATATATCTATATTCTGGAGCTGCTCGCACTACATATCATCGCGTCTCATGCGTTCTGTACCATGAGGCATAAACCTACTTTGTGGCAAATAAGACAGAACAAAAGCTTCAACAATTTTTTGCATAGTGTAGACCAGCGTATTTGCATGTTTAAATGCTCCACATATGTATATAAACAATACGCTGATGTACCTGGCATGACAAATAAGCTCCTACATAAATTCCTGTAAGAATGCTGAAGTATTTGTTAAATCTTTTTTTGTCTTGAGCTTCAAACAGTTTGGCAAAATAAACGTTCATTGGCTGCGAGTTCATCCAGAAAAGCGTTTTCCCTGCGCCGACAGTGACGCTTGCAGGGATAAGTGTGTACAACACTGAAAGAAAAACATCCCAGAAATTGCAAACATAATGTACAGTAAACACAAAAGCTGAAAATGTAAACGGCATTGTTAGAGTAATATTGATAAGTGAAAGATAACGAAGTGCATGATACGTCATTTGTTGTCATATTTCATTTCGTGCTATTATTTACTCAACGCCATTAAATAAAAATGTAAAAACCGTTATTCCGACAATGAACCGTATATCCATTACAATAGTTGTCTGTGTCAGAAATGATCACTATCCGGTTTGCCGGTTGGATATCCGGCAGGATAGTGAGTTTGCAACAGGATACGGATATCCAAAAACTGCTTTCAAACGGGAACCGGATAAGGATCCGGATATCCGAAACACTTTTATCGACATTTCGAGGTTTCAGACTTTTGGAAAAAGTTGCACATTGCACATTTATTCATTTATTATCTTCAGAAGCGTCTTTCCAGCCTTCTGTGCCGCGACTCCCAGTTTGTCTGTGGTGTTATCTCTGCACCGTAGTAAAATCCCATTCCCCCTCTTAATCTGCTAATTGGGCACGCCAAGTTTGTCAGCATGAATCTGTTCCTGGTGTGGCAAGATAGGGCCAGGGTTGCCAGGTTGGCATTTTTTAGGCCAAATTCCAGAAATTTGGCCTTTTTAAAGTTGTTTGGCATGAAAAAATGGTGTTTGGCATCTACGTCATAGTTTGGCATTTTTTGGCCTTTTTTGATGGTGTTGACATGAAATAAGATTGTTTGGCATTTTTTAAAACTCCTGGCTCAGCTACTGCTGTCAGCGTGGAATTATATAACTTTTTCTCAGGTCAAAGGTCCTCTCTTTTCTGCGACGGTCCCACTCTTGAAGATACAAGCGACTTTGCCGTCTAAGTGACGTCACAGGGCAAAAGACAAACTACTTTTTTGGGCAAGACTTCGAAAACTGCGGGAATTTTAAGCAGTGTTAGACTGTGCGGTTTTCGGAAAATAAACATAAAAGTCTATGCAAATGAAATTAGCTGTTGTGCTGTACAGTATTTAGGTATCCTTTGCAAAGGATCTACTGTACAGTGTGTGTTGTTATTTGCAGATTATTGATATTCTTCATGCTTGTATGTACAGTATGTAATAAGCAATAGTTTAATATAAGCACATAACAGTGCTGCCAGATTTTCAGATTTTCACATAAGTTTTGAACCATGATAAAGCCAATTTAGCAGATTTCCCCGGTTAAAAACAGTTAAGTCAACGTAAATGTAGCAGATTTTTATATAAATATATGCCAGAACAGCCAAATTTGGTAGATTTTCTTTTTGTAGTAGATATTATGTGGAATTATGACATGTCTAACTAATGCTTGGTTTCAAGAATCAAGTGATTTGAAACTATGGCATGATGGTGCATGTGCATTTTCATGAACTGTGGTTTATTGTTTCCGGCATTTCGTAGGTGGCCTATTTTCTATTCAGCATTTTCAAGCAAAAGTAAATGGTAACATATTTTGTTCTAGCTCCGACTTCAGGGACAAAACCTTGTATATCAAAGGGTGAAAAATGAGTAAGAGTGTTTCTAGTTTAATTCTATTTGTTTTTCTAAAGTACAATAATTGTTTGTTGCTTTATATGCTGTAATTAGCGCCTTGTTTACAAGCACCATTGTGTTTTTGCCAAATTACTCATCTGGTAATATTAAAACCAACAGCATTCAGCCTATTTCAGCTTGTTTGGCAATTGTTGAAGCGACTTGGCATTTTTTTGTAAGTGGTTTGGCATTTTTTGTTCACTTGGACCTGGCAACCCTGGATAGGGCTGTTTCAGTATACATTAAGGACGTTGTTTGCTGCGCACCTGGACTAAGGCTAGCTACAGTAGGCCTACTGTGATCTGTAGTCTAGACTAGTTATAGTAGAGCACGTTAGCTCTTTGTCGTCTGTAGTCTACACCAGGCCTTGCAGTCTTCACACCTATTCTACGTGAGCCTGCATTGACTGGTTGCTGGATGATACCAGGCCAGATAGCATTTTTCTTTCTTAAACATGATATGCAAAATTGTTGTTTGGTAACATTGACGTGTTGGACTGAAATTTTAGTCAGTCATTTCAATATAAATGACATATTTTAAGTCAGTGTATTATTTTGAATGCTGTTTTGGTTTATAGACTAGCATTGCTTTGTAGTTAGGTTTGGTTGAAGTGCAACAAAGGTAGGATTAATAAATGAAATTATGACTGTGAACTCATGGATGGCGTTAAAATCTAACCACTGTTACCAAAGAAATGGCTAATGAAAGGCTTGGTGTGGCATAAGAACCGTCACTAGAAGTCTTCTATAGGGAGGCTTTACATTAGTGCAGTGGGGCTTGACATTCTGAAATTTGAACAAATATTACTGTTTTATAGTGCATCGTATTTCAATTTGGGGTGGCTTGGAGTTTTTTTCAGAGAGGCTAAGGCCACCAAAGCCCCCCCGTGGCCATGGGAATATGTGGCAAAACTTTAGCTTGCTTTTTAATGCAATTGACTCGGAAAAGTCCTTAAGTTACGCGATATCATGTCAAGCCTGCAAGATATGTCAAAGTTTCTGTTTATAAGCATGACAAAGGCCCAAAATGGCACAAGGCATTCGGGTTGTGTCTATTCTGCTTCGTGAGGCAAAACCTGTGCTGGGACTAGTTTGCTTTCATTTGAAAACAATTGGTTGAAGTGGTCAGGTGACAAGTACAATACGGGGAGACAATTTGTTGGGGTTTAAGAGTTTATGGTCAGGGTTTAGGATCAGCGCTTATGGTCAAGATTTAGTGGTTCAGTGTTTAGCGTTATGGTTTAGCCTGTAGTTCATGTAATGCAGTGGTTTGCAAACTGTGGTACGTGTACCACTAGTGGTACGCGAAGGCTTTCAAGATGGTGCACGAATAGGCCTACTTTTTCTAGACAAAAATTGTATTCAGAGCTATAATTTCTATTCGTTGGATTCTGTTAATAAATTCCTGAATTTCTGTGTTCTGCCCTTGTGTTGTTGGCTTTGAAAATGGCTACAAAAATTCTCACACCCATTTCTTTCATGTCCAAACTGTTTCCAAACTTTAGATCGAATGATATTTGGCACATTGACTTTTCCTGGAACAAGGTGGTACGTGCTGACAGTATGGGAGCCACAAATGGTGCCTGATCAGAAAAAGTTTGGAAACCACTGACTTAATGCAAACAAGAAGCTGCTAACTGCTTGCCAGCCCTGAAACCATGACAACCATCATCCATGCATGGGACTGAGCTGTTACAGATGTCATGGTCAACTAAGCAGGACATGCGTTCCAAACTTGTCATCTGACTACTTTAACCAATCCTGTTCAGCTAAAGTCAAAATAACTCTAGCAGTTATTTTGTCTCATAGGGCTATGCCTCATGAGGCAAAATAGACACAGCACAAAAAATGTATGTTGTGCATCACAATACACTTTCGGATAGCTTTCGGATACGGATAGTATGGTTTCAACCAAAACAGGATTCGTATCGGATGCGGATATTATTTTTCAAAAACAGGATAGGATCGGATAGTAAAAATCCACTATTCGATTATCTCTGGTCTGTGTACGCGCATGCTGCTTCAACATCAAAAAGCGTTTATTCCTGTAGTCTTTACAGCAGTGCTTCTCAACGTTCTATTGCCACGACCTCAATATTATGCGTAAAACAAAATACCTACCTTCGGCAATATATCTTACCAAACCACTTTTCAAATTTGAGGTGAAAATTTTTCTGAAGGTCGAAACCAGTGCAGACAACTGCTAGCTTAATGCTACTGCAATGCTGGTCAAGAATAATACGTGCAAGCATTGTGATGTCAAAAAAAAAGTCACAGTAGCGATTGGTAACGACGAGACATATCGCGTCAGAAATATAATTATGCAGTAGATTACTCAATATCAGTAAGACTATGAACCCTGCGAAAATAAATAATAATATTACAGCGATCCACCAAAACCAGACAGCGACCCACTTTTGGGTTGCGACCCAAGGGTTGAGAAGCACTGCTTTATAGCGTAAATCATGAACTGCATTGCATAGAATTTTGTTGAAATCTATTTGTTGCAATTTCCCATCGAAATGACCCCGGTATCTGTCTGAAGTCGCGCTTGTCTTGAGAAACTGCTTCTCTTTGCAAACGCAATGATCTGTCTTTTTGCTTTTGCTCTTCACTTTCAAAAAAATGTAACTATGGGACCTGTTTTTGTCATGCCCCAAACGCTGAGTTTGGATCTACTAAGTTTTGAAACTGTTATTGCAATTCAATCGAAATGCGTTATGAAGTATTTATTTTATTTAAGTAACATACTATGTGATGAGAATTAATGGGTAAAGAATGTTAAATTGCTTTTTAGATGGCAACAGAAACGGGAAATAAAAAGCATTTCTGAAAACGTTTACAGGTAGTAAATTTTCACAAGCTTTCCAGAGGAAGTTATTTACGGTTTTTGAGAATAATTGTGCATCTTATGTCATAGCTGAGCCAGAGCGTCGAACAGCATATTAAGTCTTACCTTGATAGCATGAAAACTTGCATGTGAAACGAGTTCTAAATTATAAAATTGAAGGTAGAACAAACACAGGGCCACAGACATTTTTTGGTTAACCTGGCTAAAATTAAAATCATTGAAATAACTTTGTGCCGAGAATGAGTATTTCGAACTCCAGATCCACGGCACCTCTGTTCATGGTTCACACAAAGGAACATTCAGGATTTACCTGGGTAGAAATTTGCCAGCACGTAAATCAAACACAAAATATCTGCGATGACGATGCCCAGCTTTAAATTGAGGTAACGCTGTATGGGCGAGATTAGAATTGCAGTGGCAACACTGACACTGTGTAGCACTGAAAGACACGCTGTACCTGCAAAACACATTTTCAACTTACTTGTTTTAATCGGTAAAATGCAAGTTATAAGCTTTCATTTGTTTCAAACATTATTTTCAGACCAGGATTGATAATTACGTTTGCTATTCGTTTTCACTGCAACCAAGATATCTTCGACGCATAACCAATGTCTTAAATACGCAGGTTCACTAAAACCAAGACTGTTGTTGAAAATCCACTTTATAAAGAACGAAACACGCTTTTTCATGAACTTCATTCATCATTTCAAGAGTTAATGTTTGTGGCAATTCTGCAAATGATTTTACGAAAGGCAACAACTTTCCCTGCCATCCTTTCACGGTGTTCTATAAATTCTTTCCAAAACTGACATTTTTACTAACAATTGTGACTTTCTGTGACGTACGTGGTAATTTTAATATTGGAATGCACCTTCTCGATCCGAAAAAACACAGAAATGCACTGCTACAACAATAACACATTCTCAATGCGAACTGGTTCAAATATCAACTTCTCTATTATGTTGTGGCTAATGCCAAAGCGTAGCGCACGAGTCTATTCGGTATCATTTTTGAGATGATGCCCCCGCGTGAGCGGTTCCCACCCCCAATAACCAAACTATCATATGTTGCACGGACGCGTCAGTCGTTTCAACACGTTGATCAACCTTTAGCGCTAACTCTACAGTACCTAGTCCATCTTCAATGTTCAAGCTTGATTGAAGGTTTACCAAAGCAAAGTGCGCTCCGAAGACGCAGACTACGGCCATCACATGCATTCCAAATGACAAACGCAGGTTTAAAACTCTTTTCAACGGCATGTCAAGTATTTGTTTGTAGTTCCAACTTCTGAAAAGGAAAATAACCTTTTGTGTGTCATGTGATTCATCATAAACAAGGAAACAACGCATCTGGACATGAATTGTGTATCATCAGTACGTACACTTTGTTTATTCTCACTGGCTATGTTTTCAAACAAGGTCGACTGAGATCGATGATGTTGACGGAGATTTTCTCGGCATAATAATGTTTGACTTCACGGCATTTTCATATTCATATGCCAGTGAACGGCACGTGCTATTGATTCGAAACTCTATCCATGTGTGTGGTTCATACTACCAAACTTGATTCAACTCCTAGTTGCTAGCAGAAAATACGTTTAAGTTGATACAGTTCATTGATCAAATCAGACTAATTCTGAAACTTCGCTGCCTAACCTCATGCAGGTGGCTCACAAAATATATTTTTGTTTCGCTAGAAGTAGGCGTAGTGTAATTAACTAATAAAACAATTTTAACATTCGTGCTATTCTGATTGATCTAATCCTTTTCAATGGTGAGTTAACGACATGACACGTACAAAGCAAACTGCACGAAAGTCTGCAAGAGATGTCAAAAAAACTAGATGAACCAGGCGAGACGAGACTGCGCAGAATAAAACCGTGTATCTATGTTTTGTTTCTGCTTGGAAACATGATTATCTGCATAACCAGCGAAGCGTTGTCCGAAGCACAGCCGAACCCTTATTACATGTCAGACATTATACGCGGACCATATCAATTGTGGGAGTTTGGACCGTAACATCTCAGTCTCTCCCAAGTTTCTACTAGGGCGCGACCGCCAAGTGAGCTGGACTAAAGTGCAGTAGCTCATTGTATAAAACACGACTCCACGGTCAGCACCAAACATTCACCGGCTCACTCCCTGGCTTGACTTTTGCATGTCTACAAACATGATACTGCCGTTTAATTTCTCTACAGCACACCGTCGATCCAACTTTCTGATCGCTTTATTCGACTTCATAGAGAATCTTATAATTCGTTCATTTCGCGTTTATTCCTCATAAGAATTTTTAGTTTGTTTATAGAATTGACAAATGGAAATTTGCAGTACCATAACAGCACGAAATACACAACAAGCCAACCCGTTCCAACCTGAAAAAAAAGGTGAAGTATTTTTCAAATTGTAAAACAGCAATTTCCATACAAGACGTCTACGAAGAACTGCTTAGGATAAGTTTCATCTTCCAAACAAAAACAGTAGTGATTATCCAGCCACAAAATTTACGTTCTGTTTTTCCCACGAAAGAACTCCAAACAGCAAAAGAATTGAAAACTTTGTGATTCGCAAATATTGGACGACGCTAAAAATTAAAGGACATGTAGAAGATGAAACAAAGGTTGTTTCAGATAGATATCAGCCGATGCCTTCACTTGGCCTTCCCCGTTGTGGCATTTCTTGAAATGCTTACCAATTCTGTCACCACGAGAGCAACCACTGCTACCCGCGCTGGATGTGTTCGGCGTGGGATGGGTCATAATACGCCCTTCTCAGGGCGCGGCAGCAGTAATACTGCCGAAGATGACCCACGACCCACGCGTCGCGCTCCTGAGGCGACTTGCTGGCTCCGGATGGAGTGCTGGAGCAACAACTCTGCGAACAGCCACCCTAGACCTGGTGCATTCAACCGCAGAATACTGCGCTACGGTCTGGTGCCGCAGTGCTCATATCCACCTTATCAACCCCGCCATTAACTACGCCTTCCGAATTGTGACTGGTTGCCTGCGGCCTACACCAGCGGACAATCTTCCAATCCTCGCAGACATCCTGCTTGCTGACCTTCGTGGCAATGGAGCCACACTGTCTCTAGCAGGCCGTGCCTTGGAGCCTGGACACCTGCTCCACTCAGCGATCACCCGTCCATCGAGTGCAGATGCACGGCGCCTCAAATCGAGACACCCATTTGTAACCACCGCACAACATCTCATCAGTGCATCTGACAACAACAGCATACGTGCGGCACAGTGGGCGGATCACCGATGGAATGCGGAGTGGACGGCCAACCCCACAAGACTCCGTATTTTCATCACCGACACCACCCCGGAGTGACCCTCCCAAAAAGAGCCTGTCTCCGTCTTAACCACCTCCACACTGGTGTCTGACGTTTCCGCTCCTGCTTGTACAGATGAGGTATGGCCTCCTCTGCGGTCTGTGAGTGTGGCGCAGAAGAACAAACCGTCAGCCATGTTATCATCCAATGCCCAATCAATCGACCTTCTCATGGACTGCACGGCCTGACGGTTCTGGACGATGAGACAATCGAATGACTGCTCAAGACCAGCCCCGAGATCTGGTACGGCCAAGCAGTGTTTAGAAGAGTTGGCTCAAAAGAAGAAGTCACATTTCGAAAATCAAATATCTCAACACTTTGGATGCCGGTTTAATTCAGAGTTGATTTGTAACGGGAGCCTGGCTCGTTTTCGAAGCAGGTGGAGTTGCAAACCTCAACCACGATTAAACGTCATTGAGGATTATGCACAGCCAATCAGGATAAATGCCATCACTGATAGCTCCAGCATTCAAATGGGTTCAAAACATGTTTTCATTTGAAAGAAAGGTGGGACACATAATCCTCGAATCCTAAAACGTAGAACAGTCATAGCCCAAGCAAAAACTGTTTGTCGTTTTGTTTTCTTCGCAATTTACTCTGTATTAATTTAAGGTACTCTTTTCAAATTCGTTAATCTCGCAAAAAATAATGTTTCAAAAAAATTTCACATTTGAACTTTTGTATTTTGTTTTCTTCTTACTTCTCGCATACACTTTTCTGAAAATTTCACTTTTTTTAACTGAAGTTGTTCGCTGTACCATCGCCTGACTAAAAATGGTGTCCACCGGGAAATTTATATCTTAATCTTCACGAGCATATACCACTCAACTGAAGTTTTTTGCTTTTGTTTTCTGAATTCCTTATATTGTAGACCTGTTGCCCACCTTAAAAACGGCTACGTTGTAGTTGGTGGTAGACCAAAAAGAAAAGATCGAACAATAGTAAACAACATTATAATAATCTTGTTTCAAAGCAACTCTGGCCGATTGAAAAACTGTGACCCAGACGTGTGAAGTCGTATAGCCTAGAGCAGTGGTCTACAACGTGGGCGAAATCGCCCCCAAGGGTGAAATTTTGTGCATTGTGGGGGCGATTTCTGCAGGTTGAAACACTAAAATTATGAAGTGGTTCCAAAAGAAAAAAAATATTTGCTACTTTGGAATGAAAGCATCTGATGCACATTCGACTCCACGGTTCATAGCGAAGGTTATAAAACACATGATATGGGACTGGTGACGTAACAATGAAACTAACCTCGTTCTGTGTAACCAGCGGCGTAACTATAGCTTTGAACCAGGATGAAAAGCTTAGCTGAAAGGGGACCCGTTAGCCAACACTCAGGAAAAATTTGAAAAAAGATGGTGAATCCGGATGTGGATGTCTATACAAAAATCACTGGAAAACACCCCGAAAAACACGAAAAAACAATAACCGACTGAAAACCAAAAGATACGAAATACCGAAATATATACTAAGTGGGGGCCCGGTCTTTAGATTTAGCTTGCCAGTGGGGGTGGGGGCAGTTCGCACTCCTGCTCCCTGTCAGTTACGCCACCACTGAGACTGCCACTAGTTGGGAGTCAATCATTGCGGTTCTCACGAAGATGGTGAAGATGCAGATATTTTGTTGAGTGTAACGTTCAAAATAAGATAAAAGCGTAGAGGAATTGTTGCACTGAGTAGTTCTCCTGGCTGGTTAACCCAAAATCGTTGCATGAACAACGTCACAAAAGAACATCAAGCAATAACATTTGCCAGCCTGTATACATCAGCATGAGAGGCCGGTTTTGGACGTTTCTCGTATGGTATGCATTAATTTCTTTATTATACTGATATTGGTTGAAACGACCAATACTGATATTGCTATCGGAATATACCCAATCAGTCAAACTCTTTTTTTCAAGAGGAAAACTTCTTAATTTTTGTCATGAACCGTCACAAATCCCTTCGAACATGTGTATTAGCAAAATTGCCCTGAAACAAGTATTCTTGGCGTTCGGTAGAGTAGAGCATTGCCAAACCAATGTTTCGTTGGCAAAAATACCATAGCCCGTTTTCATGTGCTTTATAATCTTTGGTTAGTACCTTGAGTAAAACAACGTACTAAAAGTGTGTTCTGTTGTAAAAATACTGGAAATATGACTGTTGCTGTTGCGAGACGATCTACGTACCAATTAATGGCTAGTAAAAGTACAGTAGTTACAGCTAGCCGTATGTTGTAAAACGTGCTTATTATGCTTCTCATTCAGTTCAAGTATTTTGCTCTGCTGTAGAAGTAGCTGTGCAGTGTTCATCTCACTTATGACAGAGTATAGCAGAACAGTAGCCCATTAGGCCATGAAAGTTGTAACTTAGACCGGCGGGTAAGCCCAAACACCTCATCTTGTCTAAACTAAGGAGTCCGAAAAATCCTTTTCGCCACCTTTTGTTTGAGGCTTGCTAAGAAGTCATTCTGTTGTGGCGATCACGCCGGAAGTTACATTGTTTGGAAAATTATTAGATGAAATACTTTATGCCAGGTAACTAGCATCAGCGAATGCGATTCCACCAGCAAGGATTTGTCTCATCGACATCCAAAGCGACGATGAATCCCGTGTTATATTTCATACGCACGGATGGTCGTTTTTTTGGTCTAGTGCAGTGAGCGTTTTCCAGAATTTTGGGGAAAAGTGAAGCTGTTATTATTGGCGTTTAGCACGATCTATTTTCCTGAGCAAAGTTTCTGCCAAGTATGGCACACGCGTAATAAATGCCGCAATTATCTTGACACGAACAAGACTGAGGAAACGCCACACGACTTAAAATGGCCAACTTACAACCTACTTTTAAAAAGCTTGCGGATAAACACCATCGCAAGGTTCGCATTGGTTGGAACCAGCTGTTTTTGGAAATGAATAGCATTTATTCCACAAATGCATTTGCATTCGTTTTGTTTGTTAGTTTTGTTTTGTGCTAACTAGATAGCCCGTTTATGTTTTGTTAGCACTGAATCATATTCAAAACAAAATATTTTCAGACAACGCAAAAATTATAGGTAGGGGGTGATTGTACATAAAGGTTGAAGACCGCTGGCCTAGTGCAAAAGAAACGACTTCAGCTGATTTCAGCAGATCCTTTGAAACTTAAAGTTCAAAGTAAGTGGATACATTTCTGCTTTCGCGCAAAATGAATTAAAGGGACCATGCAATTTAATTGGACACAGTGGCGTGCAGAGGTCTGGTGATGCCCGGGGTGACTGCTTGATTGGATGCCCCCCTACCAAATTCTGGTATTGAGCAGTGGCGTATGGTGGTCATTGTTACTGGATATACGTTGTTTGTGACGTCACAATATGACGTCATATTCACGTTTGTAAACACCGTTTTGGCGAAGTTTGTTGACACCACATGCATATTTAGGGACGCCGGAGCAGCGGTAGGGCAGGGGGAGCAGTAAAAGAGTTGAGGGCAATGGAAATTTATAACAAACAAAAAAATCGTTATCAATTATGTTTGTTTCTGTTCATCAACAATGTTGACTTCAAAAACAATAACAGAAATTATAGAAAATCATTCTGAATTTTCTAGGTGACCGAATAGCTGCAATAAATTTATTTCAAGTCGATCTTGATAAACTACGAAATTACCTATGATACTTTTATGAAAAGCAGTTGTGTTGGAGGTGGGGGTGCAGTGGGTGCAAGCGCACCCCCAGAAGGTTTGATTTGCTGAAAATCTGGGTAAAAATTTCACCAAAAGTTGCTTGACTTCAAAAATGGCGCCCAAGGTTTGCAGAAAAACGCATGAAGACCTTTTTTGGAGGTCACACCAAAAAAAGGTCATAATTATCTTTGTGGGAGAAATTTTGTAGGCAAAAGTTGCACAAAATCCTTTTCGGGCATGTTTGGGAAAATTCGGGAAAAGATCCTTCGCCCCCCCAAATATTTGCCTGCTGCTACAATAATGATGAAAACGCACCTCCGATCCTATTGCCCCACTGTTGACAGGACAGCGGGGGGAATGCCCCTGCAATGCCTCCATTCACCGGCGTCCCTGTGCATATTATTCTACACGCACTCTTTACTCGTTGTTGTAGGCTACAATGTGCCACTGTAATGAACATAAATTATCACCAGCATCCAAAGACAGAGCAGTTGATAACTGCAAAAATATCCAGCAACGCGTTAAAACAGAGGAGTAGTAGAACACACTCAGCGCTACGTCAGCACAGTTCACAACTGCAAAAATATCCAGCAACGCGTTAAAACAGAGGAGTAGTAGAACGCACTCAGCGCAACGTCAGCACAGTCCACAGCTGCAAAAATACAAGGCTGCGCGAATGTCTTGTCGAATAGCATTCGATCAGGTATGTGACTGGGATAGCGAACACCCAGGGTTGACTGTTTGAAACTTGTAAACTACACACAAATTGAGAATGCACATAAAGTACGCAAGAAAATTTTCGTTTTTTAATATGTGGCTGTTATATGTACCATATTAAGAAGAAAGAACAGATACAGGCTTGTGTGAGCCATTATGATCAATCAGGCTGAACTGCCAATGAATGACGAAGCTCGAAACGAAGGTCATATTGCAAGCACAGGTGTGCGACTGTATTACCACAAAAAACGAAGCGGGAAACTAGTGATGCATCATAAAATCAGCAAATTCAAGCAAATTGAAATTGGACAGCTTTGAAATTTGGCTCAGAAAATCAATCAAACGTTCATAATTAACTTCACGTAATTGGACCCAACCAAAGTAAATCACCCCTTTTTTCAAAAGCCCACGGAAAGAAAAACAATAAAAACCACCAAAAATCCCACTTCTTACTTTTCCTTTGAAAAATGTACTATGAAGTAAAATAAGCAGCACACTTGTGCAGTTAACTGTAAATTGTTTTTTAATCAAACAAAACGAACAGCAACTAAATTTTATCGACTTGAAAAAAAGAGCTGAAAAATTCGAACAGTTTGAGTTAATTCTACTGGTTATTTGTTTCAGCTCTGTAAAATCGGTATATTTTAAGCAAATCTTCTGCCTTCTCTGCATCCAAGCTGTTTCCGATGTTGGACCATACCAAACCATATATTGAAAAAATACACCATATAGATGTTGAACTAGCAGGGCATGTACATGAACTTGACGTGAAACTGCGGAGTTTGAATGGGAGTGGCTTTTCTCTGTTTGCTGTGCGCATTCTTGCCAAGCCTTACCACTTTGGAGTGAATTGACCAACAACACTTTGCGAAAAAAAGATGGGGTACATTTCTTTAGCCTGAAATTTGAATGCCATAATAGGTATAACAAGTTATTATTGTGTAATTCTGCAAATGATAGTATTGCATGATGCAATGAAAACAATTCAGAATGGGTTTTGTTTTCTTTTTTAAAGAACAAAGACTTGTTCCTTTCATAAAAAAACTAAAAACCCGGATTAAAGAAAACACGAGGGTTGTTCTTTTTTTCAAAAACCCGGGTTTTTCTCAACCCTGATTACCTTTCAATTCTCTTTTGCGATTTTCCCTTGATCGCACGATCTGGACAAAGTCACGTCACTATCAGTTTGATTGGGTGTGCGCCGAAAATCCCTGGTAATGAAGAAGCTGAGAATTACTGTCATTTGAGTACGTAAAAATAAGTGTTGATAACAAAGCAAGTTTTGATAAATTAAATCCATCCAGCATGTATTGGTACACCTACAATAGAAAAAATCATGTAGTTACAGCATTTTAAATTTTGTAATTTCACTCTTTGGATGCCCCCCTGCCTTGGATGCTCGGGGCCGTCGCCCCGTTCGACCCCCCCCTATGCACGCCACTGATTGGACACAAATGTTGATGCTTCATGTGACGCTGTACACGCATTACTAATCACAGGCAAGTGAGTAACTATGCTAATCTTGCTTGCGAAGGGACGTACTATGAAATGTAAATTTAATTTGATTTTCAACTTTACTCAAGTCAAAATCTGAACAATTGCTTTTCTGTGTTCATCCGATACTTTCTCATAGAAACTGCATGGTTTTAATTCTTTCCTAGTTTTTTACACTGGACCACCTGAGACAGCAATACAGACTATGCTCCAAAGCCAGTTATTACTGTTTTAATTGTAATTCTTATCTATTATTTTCCAACCAGAAGCTCATAGCTGACACTAATTCCATAGGGCTGTTTCCAAGCGGGCAACGAGGCTAATTTAAAAGTATTAAGAAGTACCAAATGTGCTTTGAAAGCAAGATAAAGTCAGCCAAATGTGCTTGCATCACCACATTATCTGCAAAAGATGATATCTCAAGTGGTGAATTAGTTACTACGTCAAAGCTACCCACATATCCTTTGTAGCAAACATGTAACCAAGATAAAGTTGCACAATAAAAAAGGGACCTTTTGGTTTTTATTCAAAAACACCCTGGAGAACATAACCACAAGATTGGGAAAAACTGCTCTCCTAGTAAAAATTGAGGGTTTGATCATTTATACTGGAAACCGTGCATTTGGAGGAACGTAAGGCAATCAACAAGCCTTGTACCAGTTTTTTTACAGAATGCCTGTTTTTTTTCATAAATTACTCCAGACACGCAACATTTACAATTACCGGAGAAGTTGTTCCCAGGATAAATGACCGTGTTTTGATTATGAAAAGATCAAAAGCCTGGTTTGTATTGAAGAATCGGATTTTTAATGTACCTTTGCGACAACTATATGAAAACATGTGCAGGTCTACTGAACGCAAGGAAGGTTTAGTAAGGCTTTACGAAAAATAGTTGCGAGAATTATGGCGGCTTTCAAAACAGCTCTGTTTCTATTTAATAAAATATTTACTTTTACATGATGGCAATTTGAAAATGGCAAGAAGTTAAATGTAATATTAATATTTTGTTTATAAAGAATTTGGGCGAATTTATATGTAAATTGTAATTTACAAAACGAGTTGACAAATTGGAAAACAATAAAGTTTTTCAGAAATCGCACGACATGGGATGTTTTGGTAAAATACATGTATGTAATATTGACACGAACAAATAAAATATACCTCAGCTGCGTTTATTGATTTTTCCTCAACACTGATCGAGCAATGTGAGAGAGGTAATAAAAGATGATACTCATCAAAATACTAAAAATGTACAAACTGATCCTAAGGTTCTCAAAGCTAAGGTATATTGTTTCTCATCACTGAGTAACAGGAATAGAGCAACCTTCTATATGCAAACGTTTCATCAGCACAGGACAGCGATTTCAAGTCCTTATGCTGATTTTTATGTATCAGGTCTTTAAAACAATCCAGCTATTGTTGCTGGATTTTGTTAGCGTAATATGTATACGTTTCTCAATGTTTGTTTACTACATTCCTAGGTTGGTGAAATCCAAATGCTTGTTGTTACGTGCTGTGAAACTTGAAAGCGAGAACAAACAACGAAACGGCATTGCAAGGCCATCCTTCCTGTTTTACAAACCGAGCGATTACACGCTTTGTTCAAAACTGCTAATTTTCGCAAAACTGGATTGTTGCAAATGTCAAGAAAGGTGTATCATCAACATTTTCAAAAATTCTGAAATGTTCTTTGCTTCAGCCTTTGTTTACAAAATGCACGGAAACAGCAACTCAGCATCCACACTCACTGTACTAAGCCCAAATCTGGTGAGCTTGTTCTATACACGATACAGCTGCAGTAGCCTACTTGCCAAAAATTTTGTTTTTGCCAGCTTGCATGGCCGTGCGTTCTCTTCATTTTGCCCGAATTACAACTCATTACACCTAGAATTGAAGTTAATATTTACCTACTGACACTGGAAAAGCTGGGATCGTACGGCTGTCTCTGTAGTGCTGGTGAATATTTAATAAAATCATCTATCAGACGGAAGTTTCAAAATGCACAGAATTTTCAGATTCTGTAATGAACGTTTTAAAGCTTTTAGCCAATGTTCATTGTCTTGCAACCTAACGCTATAAAAGCTGTCAGCCTGTCACAAACAAATAAGGTCTTTCAATGAGGTTAGTCTGCATGAGCGTAAGATGAGTTTTTCCAATTTACTAAATTAAGGTACCAAAACTAAATTTTCATCACCCTCCTACTTTATGCTAATTATGACTTTTAATCAAGATTTTCCATCATAATCCAGCTTTGTCAAATGTTTTCTGTGAATTTCACTCTCGTCTTCTGGAATCGGAAAACATTTTAACGTAATGAATACCCCAAACTATTTTATGATAAGTGTGTTAAAACTCATCGAAGCTTTGATACTTTGTTTCAATGGTCACATATATCAATGAAATGACACTTAGCTTTTATCCATCTGCGCTGCGCATCCCTAATGTACGCTAAACTGCAGATATGCAATAACGTGGGCCATTTGTTTTTCATGTAAAGGCAGAACAAATAGAATATTAAGAAAAATGCGCTGAGCTCACTGAACGTAAACGACTAGCGCATCGGTTGCTTTTTCATCTTGGTATGATACTCTAGCTGCAGGTAATTTTGAAGTGCCAGTGGATGAGCTGCTTCCTATTTCAAGTACCATGTTAGACAAACGTATGGTTTGCTGAAACTACTATACAATTGATTGTTTGAGTAAACTTGTGATTAAAACACCGTACAGGAAAATGCAGCCAGCGCTTAGTTACTTGTACATACGTACGTTCATCTCAGGCAAATGAACAAGCATGTATTGCACGGCTGCTAAGTTTTAAACTGAACTTTTTGCCAAATTTTAAGCTTATCATTCGAAGGCCGCTTATAATGGGATCCAACACATAAGCGTAGCCAGGGGGGCCTGGGGGCCATAGCCCCCTCAAAGGCTAGAACATATAGTAATTTTGTGCTTTGTGAAGCAGTATCCCAAGCAAAATAGCGTTATTCCTCTAAAATAAAACATTTAGCCCTCCCAAAATTTTTGGCGCCCCAAACGTTTGGGCTGGCTACGCTACTGATCCAACATATGCAACAGCTTGAAGCTGATGTCGTCAAACAAGTGCATGTTTGCAAAGCATACATATCGTCACTCAGTGGCGTACGCAGAAAATTTCCGAGGGGGACAAAGTTTCGTCACAATCGTGTGACCTCACAAATCAACTTTAGGGGAAGTGGGGTCCGGGGGCATGCCCCCGGGAAAATTTTGTAGAATTACACCTAAAAATACGCATTTTTGTTTATTCTGGAAACAAGTTTTAGTATAATGCTTTTACGAGACTTATTAGCCGGTGAGACAGAAAACTGAACTTTTGTTGTCTGAGGCTCATAAAATAAACCTATATGCGTGCTTGGATGTTATAAGTTTTAGATATGTATAGCTTATTGAAGACGTTTATTGAAGTTTGTGGGCTCAGATCTCACGCCAGCCGAAGCTTTTTTCTGGTGTTCATTGTTACCTGTATTAAGTTGCTTAGCAAACACGTGTGAAGCAATCTTGTCAGTGAAAGAATGAAATCGTAAAATGAAAATCAAGCAGAGGAACCGTACAGTAGTCATGAAAAAACTTGCGTAGTGCGTATATCAGTGACCAGAAAACAAAGTCAGTTTATTTTAAATTGAGGCGCTTGCCCCCTCCTAGTTGCGCCACTCCCGAATACTGTTCATACATTTTTTTGTTTTTAGGGTCTGAGGGGGGGCAGGGCACAGTGCCCACCCGCCAGTACGTTAGTGTCGTCACTGTAAAAAGTCGATTCAATCATGGAAATCGGATATAATGTAAACACAATGTAATGTAAAAAAGCAACGTCTTCGTAGATACAGTGCAAATCAGGAAAATTACTTCCAACAAGCGTGGTTTGCACAACACGAGCTGAAGCGCATGCGTTGTGATCTGACCATATTGCATGTGACGAATAGTTTGTTACCTATAGCTTAAAGTGCAGTCCAAAGGCATTGCAGCGTTGCAAAACAAATAAATGTTTGCTGCATACATCATGCTGCATTGCAAAACCTTCGCATTGAATATTTTGTTGAGTTATATGATTTTTTATCATTATGAAAAAGAACATGACGACAAAATATTCCACAAACCATCGCCAAAAACGAAACATAATAACACTGTAGCGTGTGTTCTTCTAATAATGTATCGTAAACCAATTAGCAACATAAGATTTTAATGTGTTGTAAGTTTTCTTTATGTGACCAATGGAATGGTAACTTAGCATGATATACATTTCTATGCGGAGCTTTCCATTTTAAAGATCCATATGAGTATGGATCTGAATCGCTTACATGTAAAACATAAGTGTTCTTCATGGTTTGTAAAATCTGTCAAATCCCTTGGGGAATTAATTATCGATTTTCGGCCATAACTTGCCAGATATTAAAAAAAACAGTTTTTGCAAACCTCAGTGGTTGTTTGTGACCGGTGGCATACAGAGATAAACACGATGCAAAAGCAATGAATAATCGCCTTCAAAAAAAGATAAAGCTGTGGTCATGTGGATTTTTACGGGCGACTATCATTCGAACTACGGAGTGGGACAGTTCGGCGATGCCGTATCGGCGATGGACGTTTCGGCGATAAATCGCTTATAAGACATGAAACTTTTGATGGGAGCGCTATTTATGTACTTTTTCAAAAAATTTTGGGTTCAGCTTTAAGGTTTAGGTTTAGGGCAAACAAACATCTTTTTGTAATCTATCCTTTGAAGCACAGTGGAGTTCGCCTACACCGCTTTCGGCTATAACGACAGATCGCCTATAATGACGCTTTTTCTTCGTTCCTGGTAGAATCCCTATCTTATACGTGCATTAGAGTTCGGCTATACCGATTTCGGCTATATCGTCACTTCACCCATGGCGACGCGTTTTGTCGCTTCCCGCAGAATATTTTTTTCGTGTATAACGATAGTTGCAAGTTTTGTTCACACTTTGAAGTTTAAGCACGGCTGTGAAGCCGCCACACAAACCTTTTAAGACGGATGTGACGCAGTTAAGTGGGAATTGTTGAGTCATGAGTGTGACGCAGCAATAACATGATGGAGTCCAAGGAAATCGTTACATGTTTTACTGTAACATACTGTAATTCCACAACAGTGACCCACACCAAGCGAATCGATCGCAATTTATTGCGTAAGGAAACTAGTTTCGTGTGTTACACATCTTCAGTCCTGCGCAAAAGTCGACATATGAAACAAAAAGAAAAAATTACGCA
>Ga0210059_1002942_pt1 | contig 26990 bp, 13 predicted proteins | sample Ectturendosymbi2_FD_188042 | JGI IMG/M metagenome (GOLD analysis project Ga0210059, IMG submission 188042) | Ecteinascidia turbinata endosymbiont from Florida, USA - Sample 2 (SPAdes) (version 2) | ecosystem: Host-associated > Tunicates > Ascidians > Unclassified | place: Key West, Florida... | reverse complement strand
CAAGCCAAGGTAAGTTTCGCACCAGCCATATTGTAAGTATGAGGCACTTATCGTCAACGTAACCAGACTGGGCGGAGGCACAACCGGTGTAGTTGTTTCTTAAAGCGGTGCAGGAGATGGCGCTGCTGTTTGGCGAAAAGAAGACAACGGCTGAACTGATTAGCAGCAGAATGGAGATGGAGCGCAGTGTCTCCCACCACGGCCTCATTCCATGTCTTTCCAAAACATCTTCAAGAGACAGAATATCTCCAAGCGCCATGGCACGTAAATAAACGTTAAAAGATTTTGATTTATTTTGCCTGCATGAACCTGACTTTGAAACATGAAAAACAATGCGTTGATGGCTGTATCAGAAGGTATTTAATTGCGGCATAATCAAAGAAAAACGTGTTTTTATTCGCGAAAGTTGCATTCCAAAACGCAATCATTCCATATGAGCATGGCGAAACTTGCCGTTGCTTTTTGCGATTTAGGTTTTATACATTGTAGCTGTTTCTTCGTAAAAGCATAACAACCATTGAACTTAAAAGCAACGGATCATGACATTTTTATGTTGTGCGATCATAATGCTTAATTCAAACTTACATCACTCAAAAATTTTAACTACAAATAGGTATTTATTAATTGCTAGTTACCAGTGGTCAGTTACCACTGGTGATCGACTCATCGTTTCATTGGAAAATATCATGAGACACTCTAGAAAATGTTTTAATGCTGAAAATGCTGCTAGAAGCATTTATTGAGATTTTGCATTCTCAATGTATAAATAAAAAATTGGGTTAACTTCTTATCACGTCATTCTCAGGAACATTGGTTGTTGGTTTGAAAAATAGCCTAAATCTTGGAAAAAGTCAATTGCGTATCAGGTTTTGTACGGTTCACTTGTTTTGTTTCTCACCTGAACGTTCACTCAGTAAATGTTTGATTCATCCTGTGACATACAAAAGATACAAAACGTTTCCAGTAAGCCTGACTTTTTATCTGCAGGTAAGTAGGTACCTTCGTTGAAAGATGAATATGTAAAGATGTTTTATGCTGCATAAACTTTCCACTCTACTGAACTTTGTGTTTCTTCACTCATGTAGACAAGACTCGTTTTGGCCTGCACCTAATACATTTGAAAGCTGGTACCTTTAGATTAACTGTTTACAGTTTTTATTGAATTGGAAATAATGCGCTCGATCACTTTTATGGCCACAGTAATTGCTCTCATTTGCGCAACGCTCTGCGCTTATTAGCTGAATCAACTGCGCTGCTGCTTCAAGTCCACGACAAAAGCATCTCGACGTAGGTCGCATCCTGATGAATGGGATGCAAAAAACCGCAGAGTTGCCAGGGCAGGAAACTTTCTGCAGAGTTGATCAACACCAGGTGTTTACTGCTTGGTACGGAGTGTCCATTTCTGCATGTAAAAGACGGCGTAGAGGCAATCACAGGAACTAAAACTCCTCTACTCTGTCTCTATTGATGTACTGTACGTGACAACAGCACGAGTACAAACACGCTGCTGTGAAAGCCATGCAGCAATTTATATCGTGGCTGGAACTTAAAGTCGCCAAAGCTGGTCACACCGTTCGACCACGCCATGCTTATCACGATGCAGGCTGTGTTGCCAACTCCTCTTACAATGGATATACCAAATCTAAGCTGAAAATATACCTAATATATACCAAATTTTTCTGTAACAAAACACTTAAAATATAGTGCTGTTTTTGCGTGCTTTTTTCTATTTTTTACTTCACTTAGAATTAAATGATCAACAGTTGCTGTTGACCGGTGGCATCATCATAAGGTTAAAGCTGCAACATCAATATCTACATTCCTAATTTTAGCAGTGACACCTATATTAACATTATTAACCACAGGAAAATTCAACCTCCCACCTCCTGCAACTGCACCTCTATTTATTTGGTGGTCCACCGTATTACTGTATATTATATAGCTGCTTTGCTGTTTGAAATTTTCTTTTTGTACACTTTGCAAGAGGAATACAAAGCACCAGCAGAATTCTGTTTTGCAAGCCATGCTTTGCAAGCCATGTATCAGTAAATTTTCTCTAAATCGCCTGGCACTCTCACATGCAGTCTACCAAATTTTGGATGCCAATATCTGACTAAAAGCTCATACGTAACTCATTCAGTTTTTCAGAACTTCTCAGTGCTTTTCCATTTTCATTCTTTCTCCGTTCACCAAAAGTGCACGTATACTCCCATGTTTAACAAAATCACTGAACTTTCGCTATACATATAGTTTCAAACTTTCAACATGACTATGTTTTCTCTGTTTCAGTTCTGCAATAATATGACAAATAATATGTTTTTAGTACTCAAACAAACCCCACGACAAAAATATACCAAACTAAAAATTTATATATCAAGCACTTTGAAAATATACCAAAATTGAAAAATTTGGTATATATGGCAACACTGAAGGCTGGTTGTCGCATTCGTGCTACGTGTGACGAAATAACACCAAAAAAACACTTCCTGTTAGTTTACCAATATGAGTTAGTTGTTCTGTGATCTTCGCGTGCAACAGCGAACTCTAACGGTTTTTGCATTCAGAAAAAAATTCAGCAACAGATTTTGTCTTTTAATCTCACACTGGTTAAATGCATTCAACTATTTCTTCTCGTTCGGGAAGCTTTTAAGACAGTGGAGCTGGTTTGCAGAGTGACAATGGTAAACCGACTTAATGTGTAGTTTGTGTGTGTACATGAGAAAAAAGTCGATATAATAATTATGAAATTTCTGGCCAATGCTGGCAAATCAGACATTTTTTGCTTAAACGGCGGTGCATGCATCAAAAGAGTTCATAAATGTGGAAAACGAGATGCAAATTTTTCGTGGTTTGTGGATTTGTAAAATATTCATTATTCTTGATTTTTGAAATATAGAAGTGCTATGAAATTGTGCGAAACAAAAGTGTTTTGTTTGCTTAAAGAGACTGCACCAATGTGCACCCATTGTTGGTGCGCAATTTATAAAGCCTGCAATACTGTTTGCAGTTTCTTTAAAGAAAACGTTAGGTACCCGATATGGATATTTAGGGACCCGATTTTTCTGATTCTAGGGACGTGATTTTCTCTGATTCCGGGGACCCGATGATAATTTTCTCTGATTCTAGGGACCCGAATCGGGTCCCTAAAACACCTAAAAAAACCCTGCTGTTTGTCTAATCACAAACATGACAGTTCCAAATGATCAGAGCAGTTTCGCAATTGCAATAAAGTACCTGATATGTTTAAGATTGAAATTAGTGTTCTATCGGACGTAAATCGGACCCACATCATGCGCATATCAGTGACAACTTTGACATTCCGTTCTTGTTTATACCTTTCTACTTTTCACATCAGACTGCAAGCTTCGAAGGGTTTTAGAGAATCCTGAACACATGTAAAGTCAACGAAAAAATATCAAGCTAAAAATGGTAAAAATCTGTGGACGATCAACTAAAAATGGCTGAACTTAGTAATTATCAACGGACAAAGTAAACAAACGTATCTAGCAGCTCTTCTACTTTCCACAATTAAATATTTAACAAGAATGGAGAATGCTGTTGTTACTGTTGAAATATTTTAGGTTCTTGTTTGCAATAGGTAAAATTTCCGCGAATTGATGAAGATTTGTTTAATCATGAAAGAATTCCAACTCTTTCATGTTGGGTTCTTTGAACAGTTTCGTAAACTTTTCATCGTTTTTCACCAACTGTTCAACATTTGAACTCTGGAGACGACCGAGTAGCAACTGATGGATTGACTTGTGCGCTCAAGTTTTGACAAACTCTGACGCCATTTATTGTCCGATGCTTTCCAGGCAGATCAAGGTGCAAACCTGTTGGTATTTGGTGTTGACAGAACCGATATCAACCACTGTGAGTAAAATGACCAGCTTCAGATGCATGCCTTCAGCAAGTTGGATTACTTTGTCCTTTTTTCAATTTACGTACCACTTCAATTCACATATAGTCACTGTGTGTAATTTGTGTCTCTTAATTCAATACATGCATTTGCGTGCAGCCAACTTATATGCATGACTTGCGGACCCCTGTGTTGCTGCTGGTGTTCTTTTTTTGCAGGAGCAGCGCGTTAGGCTCAGCGGATCACTTGTGGTGGTGGATGAAGTTCGAACACGGGACGTTCAGTATACCCGACCCCAGGAGCTTCCAGCCTCTCCATTCCAACAATATGATGGCTGCATTGGTTGACTCATCCTCATTCTACAACCGCTGCAAACATTTGTAGAGCTTGCCAGATGCGAAAGTGTTATGCCAACCAGGGCAGAGTTTCATTTTAGCTGAGTTTATGCTTTCTCTGCCACGCCCAGATCTTTGCGGATCTGAGCACCTGATCCACCGAGAGAGGCAGGCTGCGACCCAGCACTCCCTGCGCAACTGTGTTGATCATCTGGCAGCTCTTTCCCACATTGGCTATACGATTCGATGTAAATTTGGCTTGCTATGCACCTTTATTGACCAGTCAAGGGGCAACGACTCGATAGCCTTCCGTTTTGTTTCGGTACCCTGGCGTTTTTGCAGTTGCTATGATTTCTTTCTCGTCTTTGAAATTCTTAATTTTCGCCAAATAAACTCAACTCTGTGGCTTGGATCTACACATTGAAAAAAACTTTGTTCGATGATTGACTTCAGTGTCTTTGTTGTTCTGTGTCGAAACCCTTTCATATTGCATGTATTGTTAGATTATCCAGTGAAAAGATGTTTGCACCGAACTTTAATGTTCTTACAGTATTTATGAAGCATAAAACTATTCCCTTGCTGCACCAGATGAGCCAATGAACACAATCGGCGCAAACCCTGCTCAGGAAATCCGGATGTCCATCACCCAGGGGTTTCGTTTTGTTGATTTTATATACTTGGAAAAATGTTGGAAAACTGTATTTCCACGACTTTTCCTGATTTAAGAGGCAAGTGACATCGTGCCAGAGTTATTTTGCAAAAATGTCCCTGAAAGCCCAACGTGCATATACTGTAGAAAATTGGGGCACTATACTACCTAGCGTTACCTAATTTGCAGAAAATTTTATGCACCTTACTGCCTTAACCTCTCAATGTTATTTCAAGTGAAAAACGTGTGTGGCCAAATATGACCACAGAAACCTTATATGTGAAGAGTTTTCCTACACCGGCTATGTCCAACCCGCGGACCGCGGGCCGCATGCGGCTCGGTCGAAGGCTTTGTGCGGCCAAGTTTAGGTTTCACTGTAGTAAAAGTAGCGTACATACTAACAACCTGCCCTTATTTTGATAATCTTAATTTGACATCTTTGATGCAGGTTGTCCTTAGTGCCATTTTATCACGTCTGTTACCATTGCCGTTAGGATTCGAACACTTTCAGGACATTAGCTTAAACTAAATTTAGTTTGCTAAGATCAAAGTAAGCCATTCAACGTGTAGCCCTCATTAATATGCCTTTTACTGTGCGACCCTAGTTAAGACAGTGGCATAATTTTTGGCTCAGTAAGCCAATTGGGTTGGACATGGCTGTCCTACAACATGACTTGATTGAAGAAAAAACAGTGGTAAAACGCGCATAATGTTTTCTACGCACAAACAAAATTCCCTTCTAAACATCCCCAATTTAGAGGTACAATGCATAAAATTTGTATGTTGCGTATGTTTCCCTGCGCAGATACAGTTTTTTTGTGGAAGTGATTAAAAATGGATGTCTGGAAGTAAAAATTAATTTGGTCGGGAAATAACGGATGTTACGTGTCCCAGGATAACGTAAACACATTTTGGGTTGCATTAAGTCCACCATTTCCCGACTCATACAGCGTTTCAAGGTTTCCTGAACAGGGTTCTAAGCGGCCTGGTGAAATATTACTATCGTCCAAAACTTCCTGCTTTGATCTCTTCACAGTTCAAAATCAAAACGATGTCAAAATTAAAGTAGGAAGATTCGAAGGAGGAACAACTGAAGAGACGTTATTTCCAGAAGAAGGCAAAAGTTCCACAACAAGTGCTTTGTGTGTACTTCACTGCACCTGAATGGCACGTAAGTTCACGGGAAACGTTAAAGCCACAAGATCATTCGTCAAACGCAATGTATTCACGGCACGAAGCTTTCTTTAAAGTTCGAACAAGTTCAGAGCGTTCAAAACAACATCTCGATGTGAACGCTGAACGGATTGCTTGCATGATTGCATTGATCACAGAATAACTGTTTGGCAAGCTACACTAATTTCTCTACATATCGTCACCTTGGGTCTCTAGATACGTGGTGTGCGTATACGTCTATTCACGTGCGCTGTAAATTTTATGTTGAATTTGCACGAAGAAGAAACAACAAACAGTATGAAGTTAGTTAAAGATTGTTTTGTCGTGGCTGGACTTATTACTCTTTAAACTTGAAGAACTTTCGCAATAGAAAAAAGGCTGTATAGGATCAAAGCAATGAGCTGACGGCTGAATGAAAGGAAGAAGTGCTTTTCAATCATAGTCTTTTTGTATATGCTTTCCCAAGATTTTCACATCTGGTGAATGTAGTTTCTATTTCTCCGTTTTAATTCCGGTCGATCTTCATGGATTTTGTTCGGTTTGTGACGTCGCTTGCGGATGGGCGTGGCCAGATTCAACGTGGTTGTGCTTCCCAACCAATCAGCGATGTCCTGCTCGTGTTGGTTCAGCCACTCGATGTTGCTTTCAACGGTTCCTATGTAACCTTCTATGTTGCTTGTCCACCACGAATCGCCTTTCACCAGTTCCTTGAACGATTCCAACTAAAGAAGAAAGTAGACTTACATTCCACTGCGTTTCGAAAACAGGCATATGTTTCTATTCGTTGTCTGAAAAACGCGCAGGATGAGAATACACTTTACAAAGCTAAAACCATTTATCGCTATCTTAGCTGTGTTCAAGATTTTATCTCTGTTAGCTTTATTCATCATCACTTCAAGCGTTGGAGGTCTGAATCAAATACCACGTTTTGACCAGGTGATACTGAGCAACCTATAAACGTTGTAGCTCAAAAACAAAGGACAGTCTGCTCCATTTAGCAGGACAGGTTCATTTGATGCTTGGACAACCGTAGAGTTTTAAATGGTTTTGCGTTGGAGCCTTCACTGACAAAATAACGTGTGATAGCAAATGACGTTGATCGTGTCAAACCATGCGAGCACAACTCGACTGAATTAAACGAAATAAGAAAACATAAGTCTTCAGTAATCAAACTGACATTTCGAACTTTTTTACATTGCAGGGCACAAATTCTATTGACGGTTAATATTCGCAGTAATAGTCCCAGATGCTATAATGCGGGGGTCATAAATATTTGGTAATTCTAAACATACATTCATGCATCTTCATGCCTACAGTATTTATTGCAATATAAGCAAGCTGGCTTGTCTTACCAGTTGAACGTCATAGGAGGTAGATAATCTTGGAACTACATAGTAGAGAAGGTTGTTCAGCGCGTTTGGTCCATATGCAGCTCTGAAGGCATCAAGAAAACGTGGTTTGTACTTGAGCATGTGACACACTACAGGCTGCTCTTTATGATTGTAGGCCTACTTTACAGTAAAAACATTTTAACAATGACCACGAGTGCTAAAAGTAGTATTTTTCACTAAACATGAGAAATGCCATCTTGAAACAAATTTATCATTACAAGGTTTGATTCATGCAACAAAGAAACGGAATGGTCGGTACGTTCAAGTTTATTGACTGCTTTCCACTGGTAGGGTTGCATGTTTTCAGACTCCTGGTTTAAACGCCTGAATGGGACATTGTTGATCCGAACGAAAATGTATAAACACCTCTAATCTATAATACCACCTTCGGCGCTAGGCTTTACGTCGTACGTCGTAGCATGGTTCAATGCGAGGGATGCCAAAGTACGTCCTGCGACGTATTTTGGAAAATTTTATGCAACAAACACCACGGTAGACATTTTATATTGGCAAGTGAGTCATTGGCTATACTGTGGTTATTAGAAACTGACAGACGTTGCATGGATGCGGGATTCCGTGCTCAAGGACAACCGGGCAATTGCTCCCCCTGGCTTTTCGGAAACATGCTTAGTTGCTAAGTACAGTAACGAGTTACAATCATTTTGCTAACCCCGAAAATAACAGCTGGTTGCGGCCCTTCCTGATTGGTGAGGTTATTTGACGAGACGTTTTGAAGTTGTGTGGGCTGGTAATGGAAAAGGGAAAACAATTTGTATGTAATAGTGATTGTTTTATTGTTTTATTTGTTGTGTTTTGTGCAATTTTAATTCATTTCAGGCCTAATCAGGTAGTGGCTTTTCGGAGCCATTAGACCGACTGGCAACCTTTAGAGAAAAGCCTTCAGGCATATTTTTGGCAAGGAAAGGTGTGTTGCTGAAGTTGAAAACGCAGGCCAGTGGGGTTGGTTGACTAGATGAACGCCGTGGTCTTTTACCAATACTGTGTTACACAGTGACAATCTTGCGTTACATTAATAAATTCCCTTGCTATTGTGTCTTCATTTATTCTAATGTCCACTGACAATTGATGGGCCTTTGAATTGTTTCTGTTTATTGGCTGAGTCATATGAAACAATAAATAACAAATCAATCAAGCAATCAATCAATGTGTGAAATAACAAAAGGTTGATTCATAAATTCTGCGTATTCTAAATTGTATTTTTAGTTTTTTTGTTAAGTGTCGCACGATCGCCCAAACCACCTAAAAAAGCTTGGCACCACAGCGATTTTGGCTGGAAAACTGCCCAGCGCAGAAGGTGATACTTACCACACTACCGTCAACCTCTCTGTATTGATGTGATAATGTTGGTTATGGACGAAAATTAAACTTTTTCTGTTGAAGAAAAAAAAAATTAACAAAAAATTTCCTAGAAAAATACGTGATTTTCTGAATTTCGTTCAAAAAATTTTACTTCTATTTCAATTATCGCATACTGCAGCACCATTATGGTATAAACATAAACTAGCGGATAGCGACCCAATTAGACAAGGATGCGCGGCAATCAACTTAGGCATCTAAGGGTTAAGAAAATTTACATCCAACATTGCATATTCATCGCTATTTCTTTCAACAAAGATATTTGACTTTTTACAAATTTGAGTTCTTTGAAATATGATGTTAAAACTACGCTTTGTTTCTGTTTACATAATGGTGGGTCCAAATGTTGCAAACGTTGCTTTAACTTCCAACAATCAAGGGTTTCCATATGAATGGAATTGGTATTATGTAATGGGGAAGTGGACTTGAAGTTTGTTCCATGTACAATCTTTTGGAATCTTTAGCCATATGGTAGGAATTTTCTACGAGTATTATATGCTCACTGAACGGTATTTCGCGCAGAGGTTCGGCGCTGCAGCATAGTGCTGTGAGATCCTCGAAAATATGATTATTGGACCCTTTTTCTGGTGACAACTTCAACAATGGTCACGCGATTTTTACTGGCCCTTCTGATTGGACTTTTTGTGGTATGTTAGCTGCGATTTTGTGGTGCTGCACGTGCACATGAAATGCTGTACGTCGTGGGATTCTAATTGGATAGTCGGAAGTTGCCATGGAGCGGAGAAAAAAAAAGTGTCGTGTGGTTAAGCCTGGCAACAAGGATAGTTCCTGCGATTTCAAATTCTGTAATTTAAAATTGTTGCTAATTGACAACAAATCACAAGCGCTGCTGTTTCTCCCAAGACAGTTTTACGGCCAAAACAAGAAAAGTACGAACATGTTTGATATTCTGTTCCAGTTGTTGTAAGCGAACGACAAGGCTCCGTATTTTCCGTAATCCTGCCGTGCAATGTAAGAAAACACTCGGTACAGTTCAGCAGGCGGAAGATTGTTGTCGTCCAAAGACCATTCCAGGTACGTTTCCAACACCCAAGGATCTTTACTGCAAGACATTCCATTTCTGTAGATGTGAAGAACAAAATCAAATGGTTGTTTACTGTTCCATGAGGTAATCAGTTTTGGTTTAGTGGCAAATTGAAAGGTGACAACTTCAACCACTATAGATTTAATGATTAGTGAAATAATGAATATCTTCTTATTCAAAATGATGATTGTAAAATATTTTAATGCAATCGGCTAGGGTATTCGCCTGTCGCTTCTTTATTGTACTTACAGCATGTCTCGTTGATTGTCGATGTCCTTCGTGATTCCATACTGTGTAGCTAAGAAATTCCATTCGTCCATGCCAGTCTCTCTAACGCCGTAGCAGTAGACCGCGGCACGATAAGTTCGGCTTAATCTGACCGTGAGACAAGTTAAAACCATAGACGCAAAACTGTTAGCATTATACCAGTTGAAAACAAAGATATAACGACATGTGTACTACGGTTTCAAATACAATACTTTCAAATATTGTCGTTCATTCTCCTCAAGCATTTCATACACGTTTTGTATTTTCCTGACATAAGCACATTCCGCTCATTTTATCACAATTAACCGATATTCATAAAAAAGACCTAATGCAGTTGCGATGTGTATTGTCATGCCTCAGGCGTTACTGATGATTCGTGTACCAGACAACTCAGCGACGACACAATCATAATATGGAGCGACATGTAGCAACGGCAGGTCTTTTCACGGGAGTCTCACATTATGACTTGCCCTCAGTGATTGAATAGGTTACGTGCCGTGTGTCAATGCGCTATAAACTTGGCAATCTTAAAATTAGTAGCAGATAGTTTTCCTACTTGTTCACACTTGGGTTCATCATCCAAAGGTGAAGATGATCAGTGGCGTTGCCAAGACAAGACTCACTGCCATAGTAACAAGCTTTATCAATGCCAAGCTCCCTGGTCAGCCTGAAAATACAATCAAAGCCTCTGAAACTGCACGTCCAAGGGGTAATGTACCTTTCGAATGCAGTGATACATAAAGTTGGGTCCCTACAAGTATTAAAAAGCCAACAAAGATGTTTACATCACTTTTCAGTGATGTCAGCAAGCCTTATCATATCAGCAAAGATATTGTGCTGCCAATTTTGATATGCCCTTTCGAGATCTCTGATCACGAAGGCTGCTCTAAACCTACTTGGATCGCAAACTGACAATATCTATTAAAATCAGGTCAAAAACTGTTGTGAGGCTGTATGAAATCTTGCAGTAGCACTCTCACCATGAAATAATGCCTGTTCAATGCAACAGGTACGTTGAAATGAAGAGAAAGGTTTAGAAAGCATCAACATACGGAATGAGATGGTGCTATGCTTTATCATAATCAACTAAAATTCTTTCATATGAACTGAAGATACCTAGCGATTGCTTAATTTCAGTCCAACTCAATTTAGATCGTCAACGAAGCAAGGCTGCTTTGTGCTTTGCTACGTACCTAGCTATCGTGAGAGCATCTGACGTGTTTGAGTCATCCCAGCCATACTCCTCATAGATCGAAGGTTCCACCAGGTTACGCATGTGGTTCTGAAATGAAAGGAGATGAAATAATCCTGTAAGCGTAAGTTCCGCTGTAATGAATCGCACTTCTTCTGTGACATTTGTCTGCAAATTAGCAAAACAGTGCAGTAAAGCATTAGAGTCCCGACTCCTTTTTAATCAGCGAAGAAATGAGGAAGTCTGATTTTGTAACAACTCCAACATTGAAACTACACAATAAAAACATAGGACAAGAACCAAAGTTTTCAGACATTCGATTTTGTGTTATGGGATTTGTATTTTTCTGCTTTATGTAAAATGATGTCTGAAATTAGATTTAATAATATCGATACACCAACCATGGGAGTTTGTTTTTTTAAGGTTTTCATACTATTCCACAATAGACACTGGAATTCTACGTCTCAAAATCTACCTTTGCTAGCATCAATTGTTTTGTCGAAATAAATAGCACCACGAAAAAAACTGCTTGTAAAAAGAGTGCAAGCATTTGTTTCTGACTACATGCTGTTCCTAAACATTATCTCATGACTTGCTTTTTCTGCGCTGCCTTCACCACTTCATGGCGAAGTTTCTTCTTCTTTTGAGCCAGTTTTTTACCCGCTGCTTAGCCGCACTAGATCTCGGTGCAGATGTTGAGCAGCCAGTCGATTGTCTCATCGTCCAGAGCCGTCAGGCCATGCAGTCCATGGGGAGGTCGATGGATTGGGCATTGGAGGACAACATGGTCTACGGTTTGTTCTTCTGCGACGCACGCACAGGCAGCAGAGGAGGCAATACCCCATTTGTACAGACAGGAGTCCTGTGTGCCCCGTTCTTCACGAGTTGCGAGGCGATAGAATTTGCTGAGACGGGGCACAGGCGAGAAGAGCGTCCAGACCTGCCAGTAAGTTTGTTGATGGTTCTCCACGCCTTGCGGGTTAGTGCGAAACGTCGATGGAATTGCCAGCTGCCCCATCGCTCCAGTTTCTTCGGTTGTAGCCGAGATAGTAGGGATGAAGCGGCGCTATCAGTGTCAGTCCCCACTGGGTCCGGAAATGTAGCGATAGAGCGCCTCGCACTCTTTGTCTCTGCATGGCGCGCAGTCTTGCGACGGTCACGTGGGATGCATTGTTTAGCATCAAATAGTAGACTCTCGCAAATTCCTGGTATGCCCTCTAAATGTTTGTTGTGTCCGGAGGTGGAAGTCTCTCAACGGATTCACCTTAGAGAAGGCAAACGCGCTTCCAATCAGCCTTGTGAAAGTTTCAACGCTTCACCGGATTACTGTGGGCAGGAACCTTGGGTCTTGGTGGTGTTCTGAGCGAGGGCCGATGGTGTGACAGCAGGAACTTTCCAAGAACATGTCTATCTGGCAGTCGGCTGTCCTGGCCGAAACTCGCAAAAGCCAGGTCCGGGTTGGTGACGACGTTCCATCGGCTGGAGGAGAAACTGGCTGCTCCCTTTGGGTTGTACAACAGCCAGAGTTTGATGGCTGTTGCCCAGGAGTTCAAGCTCTCACCGTCATGTTCTGCTTTAACCCAATTGACATGTTGGCAGTTGAAGTCGCCAACATACAGGCTGGGGTGTGTTATCGTCGGGAAGACCGTTGGTGTAAATTGCGAGCGTGGAGGTTTGTAGAGGTTAATGATCTTATATCTTGCGACGTCTCCACACAACCACTCAGTCTCTGATTGCTTTGGAGACTGATCAACCAGTGACCATTCCAACCGCTCGTGGACAAACCCTGCAAGACCGTGCTTCCTGCTCAAAACTGACCCAGCTAGTGAGACGTTGGAAATCAGTAGCTTGTCTGCAGTTGTGCAGTGTGTCTCCTGTAGAACGATGATGAAGGCCTTGTTCTCATAAGCTAGTTGCTCAATGACAGATATCTTGTTTGCAGTGAGCCCTTTGGTGTTCAGCTGGAGTATATTGGGTCGTGGGTCATCTTCGGCAGTATTTCTGCTGCCGCGCCATTAGAAGGGCGGTTTATGACCCAACCCACGGCGAACACATCCCATCCAGCGCGGGTAGCAGTGGTTGTTGTCCTAGTGACAGATTTAGTTGACATTTGCAACGAATATCGTACAGAGAGGGTTACGTGAAGGCACCTGTCATCCTCCCCAAGAAGCTTATCAACTAGTAAGGATGAAATGCTGAGCCTGGAAAAACTTTGTTTGTTTCGTGCAGTCGATCACAACATTGGAAAAGCCCAGGTGATAAAGAGATAAAATAGATATACGTGCATTTTGTTGGCTTGTGCTCAAATACTTTGGAAAACCTCTTTTGAATCACGATTCAAGCACTTTGAGCACAGCACAAAAGAAGCGGACCCAATACGTCCGTTGCAGTTAATAAATCGACGTTTTTTTTACTGTGAACTTAAAATTTTCTACTGACGTGAAAAATAATTTCAGGTTTCGTTCTGATGAATAGAAACACGCACGTTGAATCCCGCGGAGCTTTTAGGAACTTTGTATGCATATTTCGTTCTCTACTTCGCACAGCAGCTTTTCGTACCGTTAATTAAAGATACCTACCCTGAAATCGACATAAATTGGAGAGTTGCTCAACTTGTTGTCGTAACTTTCTATTTCGTGAAGAAAAGACTCCCACGCAATATAGGAGAGTTCCTGGTACATGTATGACGAAATTTCAAATGCTCGCTTCACTGACGTCATATCCGCACTTCATTACAAAAAATTATATTAATGACAGAAAATTTCTGTACAGTGGCAACAATTTTTAAATGAGTCGAGTAGTTGTTTCTCAATCGAACATTCAAAGCACACGTTAAAGTTAGGTGCGGTTTAAATCAATTACTGGTGGGTTTCTGCAAGATGAGGACCAGCAACACAGTGATAGTAAAACGTACGTTTTGTGGATAGATATATAAAAGTTGCCATCAAATTTATGACTACAGCAACATCGCCACCATCAACATTTGTTAGTTCCGTAATGAGGCTGTATATGCTGTGCCTGTCATTTTTTCTTGCAACGACATACCCATACCTATAAATTTATCTTTTTAGTCCGCAATTTGAAAACATACAATAAAGTTACCTGACAAGGTTGAAAGCGTCATCAATCAGTTGAGCTCTGTTTTGCGGTGATATATCCTGAAAAACAAAATTTAATTTTGTTTTGGTGGATTCGATGAGTGTTAACGTGCTTATACTCATGGATGTTAATGAATTGTTGCTTGTGTAATTGCGACACTTGAAAAGGAACAGCAAAATTATTTATTCCATTAAATCTTTCAATTCGAATTATTTTGTTCAAATTGCAAACAAACTGATGTTCGTCTTGCTAGTAGGAATGCGAGGTCCATGTTGACTGGATTCCAACAGGGTCGCAACCATACCGATGACCTCGGAAAGACAGCACTGGCTGCTCACCTGCATTGTTGCATTGCAGGAATGCAGCAAATGCATTGCTGCATTGCACCTGCATTGCTGCATTGCAGGAAACGCTGACTTCTGGAACGCATGAGTCGCTGGTGAGGACCACTTCACAGTTTTTGGACACTGCAAAGCAGCTATGGACAAGAGTTGAGCAGGTTGTGTGTTGTGCGAATTGCCCCCTTTGAACAAATAACGTGAAATGCTCCCCTTTGAGCAAATAACGCCACCATGTGAATCCAAGTCAGTACCAACCGCAACAGTTGCACAGCAAAACCTGGACCACTGGCGGGAACATTTTTAGGAATTTATCTGCTCCATGACTCACGTCTCGGAAGACGTCGTGCATACTATCCCATCCTCAGCACTCTAAGCAAGCTGGCCGCCTTGGGAACAGCAGAGGATCTTCGACTGGCAGTTGATGAATGTCAACATAACAAAGCTCTCGGTGCTGATGGCATCACCTCAGGAGTAATCAAAGTCGTCGAAGTCTGTGACTTGCTGTGCTGCAGCTGGATTGAGAAGTCGTTTCCACATAAATTTCAAAATCATCACCCGTTTAAGAGTAAGGGAGACCGCAACGATTGCAAATCTCCTGAGACATTCCGGCGCCCAGCATTTATGGAAAGATGTTTGCTGAATTTCTTCTGTCAAGGCTTTGTGTTTTGACAGAAGTTTTTTTTTTTTGAATTGAAATGCAAGCTTCAGATCCAACCACTCCTCTAGCAACGTGCTGTTTTCCGTGCGACAAATGCAGAAAAAACTCCAGGAATAAAACAACAAAATGCACATTACATGTGTTGACCTTATAAAAACCTTTGATCGTGTCAGCTTTACAGGATCTTGGATGCGATCAGCTATCCTTCAATCTTCTCTGCCTGATTGCGTTGCTCCATACCGATATGACAACAAATGTCTGCCCGAACGGGGCATCAACCGGGCCATTTCCTACACTCCGCAGTTCCAAATGGGTCTGTGTGCTGGTTCATGTCCCTTTCTCTATCTTCTTTGCAGTGCTACTGCATTATCTTGAGAATTTCACTTATCCGAAGATAGGCATACATCTCCACTTACGTAAGAGAGGTTGGCAAGATTTGGCAAAAAACGATATTCAATTAATTGAGACCCCTGGAAATCTCTAGGGGTTAATTAGTTCATTGTTGTTTCTTGGTTGTAACTTGCTAACTACTGATGCTGGATTGCCAATCAAGGACTCTCAAAACGCGTATTTTCGCCTAGCTCATTTTCAAAGGAAAAACGGATAGTTTGCTACTTGAAATTTTTCGCAAGCCCCGATTACATCGTCAAAAATCCTTTGACTTACCTAAGACATGCCTCCACACCAAAAATGGTAAAACTCAAGCCAATGCTCATAGTGCCCGGATTTTTTGAAGTCGAAGCTAGGAGATTTCTTGCTTCTTTAGAGGGCTTGAACAGCTCTTTAGCTCTATCGGTCGGAAGTGCGTGCCACCATAGTGTCTTTGCGGTTCGTAAGGGTTACTTTATGATTCATAGTGAAAATTGAGTGATTATTTGTCTTACCAAGGAAATATTTTGACAAATTCATGTAAGCTTTTAAATATTTTTGTCTAACAGTATAATGCCACACACGAATGATTAAACCTGTTTTGCTTTATTAAATATGCAAAAGAGTCTAAATACTTGTTTAGAAGCCGACAAAGTAATTCCCATTGAGTTTTTCTCATTTTTTGCCAATCAATCAGCCTATGTAAGTTTGTGATATAGCAACAAGTTCCACCAGGCAATTATTTGGAGCGTGAACTCGGTAACGTGACCAGAATGTTGAAAGTAATAAGATATTCAATTTTGTTTCCTACGCAAATGTTAACAAACATCGAAAAATGCATGTCACACAAGTTCCGAGCATACTTATTTTAAAACGAACACTCGTTAGATTTATTGTCTTTGTACTCGGTATGTTGCTTCATATGGTGAACGTCTTTATAGTTTTTTTGGAGTTCTCCACCTGATAAAGCCAATGCATAACGATTGGTGTTTTTGATAAGTAATTCAGATTAAGTTAACCATAGTAACAACTCTTGTGATGAAAAAGCAGTGATTTATCTAGAGGTTAAGGTCTGCAGCTCATTTTAAAAGGATGTTTTCCGTTTTTTGACAAACGATACAAAAATGAAGAAAGTAGACTTCCAAAAGTGAAAGTGAAGCAAATTTACAAAAGAATTAAATGTCACACGCCAAACGTTATAATCAGAATGAGAATTTTTTCTACTGCACCCAATTTATAAATGTGGTTCTCAATGCAGATTTCTTACAAATGACAAGAAGCCCACTTTCAAAGAGCTTGAAAAACTTACAGAAAACGAGTCCTCCTTTAGTTTCCTCACAATTTCATCAAATATCTCTTGTTCGTAGAAAACTCTATAAAACCCCTTGGCGTTGATGTTTGCTAAGATGTAGTTATCACTTCCAACTGGGATATCAACTGTGAACAAGGAAAACATGCATTTTTTCAAAAAAAGGCTATAACAAAAACAAAGCAAAATCACGTTTTCTTCATTTGCAGAAAGCGTAATGCCGCGTTTTTGCAACTTAACACTTTGTTGTTGTTATTTTCTTCATCAACATGTTTACCAAAATTTGTTTTGGAATATGATTGTATTAGGTGGAGGTATTCGGTGTCCTTCAGAGCATGTGATTTGGTGAAATGCACGGGATTACACAAGCGTTTTAGAATAATTTAAAAACTGTCCTTCAACCATTAGAATCATTGAAAATCTATTGTCATTATTACTCACAGTCAATGTCAACGCTAAACAATTTCGTAAGCTACATACAAAAAGTCGTTCGTATTGGCAGTGAACAAAACACCAGGATTTTAAGAAAAGTGTGAACTTTTTAAAGATTGTGTTGAACTTCAAATAAATGAATGCGGTTTCCATAACAACCCGATTGTTTCTGTTATAGTTCTCTTGGTCCATTGGGTTCAACTTTTATTCTGTTCAAGAAGTTCTTTATCCACTGCTTAGATATATTTCTCGGTATACACATGCATAGATTCAAACATCCAAACTACACGTAGCATTAAGCTTCTGTGCGCCGCTAAACTGCTTCTTTTTTCTTTGGCATTGTAGCAAGGAAACTAGTTTGATAACTTAGGGGTTTGGTTTTGTTCCTAATGTTTAATTGACAATTAAATTGAGTGGATTTAAGATCTTCAATATGACTTCGTGGCAAAGCAGATCTATCTATTCTCGCAACATCTCAAAGAGGTGATTGCTTCTTAGCAAAAAAATTAGATGTATCGAAAATTTTATATTTTAGAGTGAGAAGCTTATGATAAATTGTAAACTAAAGTTGATAAAAAATTTGGATTTTGCGCGTGAAATTTCAACAACACGGGGATAATATGGCAGCATCTTAGCTTAAGATCAATATATGACTTTGTGCGTATTTTAAAACACTTTTTTTTAAAAAAGGTGTTGCTTGCGTTCAGCAGAGAAGTTGCTTTCATATCGTTTTGTCGTTGAAATACGTATACCAATCATTGCCACTGCGACCTGAAGCAAGGCCGTCGTCCTGGGGAATGGTGGGGAATGGGAATGGGGAATGGTGATGCTGAAACCAACAACAGATTTCCCCTTTTGATGATGCTGAGAGTTTCCTATCTGAATAATTCAATTTTGGCGTGATTTGTGGAACGTTTGGTGACTTGTTAGTAGGCATCTTGAAATTTAGCGTAATTTGGCAGTTGTTGTTAGTGATAGCCTTTATTCCATGCATTGTAAATTTATTTTCAAGTATCCAGTCACCTCAAAAAAGATGCAGTCGAATCGACCAGTAAATGTTTTTTAGCAAACCGATTTCACATCACTCTACGCATTCCTACTTCTGCAATCTGCAAGCAAAGCTTATAAGTGATATACTGAACGACTCAAATAAAGACAGGGAAAAATAAAACCAAGCAAACTCAAGAATAAACTTAAAATTCAAAACACAAGCTTCGGAAAACGAGAACGCGCGAAAATACGCCATTCTCAAACAATTGCTTTCACTAAACTGAAAAACGCTCTGACGTCAATTACGGAGCAACAAAGCAAAAGGTAAAAAAAACATTTTGGCAAACAAATGGGGAGCAATAACGTTTTTATCCTATTGCTTCTCCTAAAATGTTTGCAACCCTCCAATAGTTGGATTGAATAAATGAATATAGATTTGTTTTCTAACTATGAACAATGACAAATTTGGCCATTCCGTGAACTGTACACTCCCACAATTACTTCATGATAAAACGAAAATGTCACAAAAAAGAATCAAAGATGTTAGTATGCTTAGAGATTTTAACAATATTGGCATTTTATTAAGCCAAACACAAATAAAGTAAAGATAACCTTTATCTTGTGTTGCAGGCATCCACTGATAAGTGATATCCGCACACCCTATATCATTTGCTTTCTTGTACGAGAATGGAATGTGCCATTTGTACCTTCAGGCAAGGAAACGAAACTTTAAACTTATGTCATGTAAGAGAAGTTTGTTTATTAAAAGCATTGATAAACAAGATTCAACCTGTATTTTCGGCTTCCATCTGAGTAGTCAAAATTTGGCGTGTCATTTGAATCAATGAGGAAAATACTTTGTGAAGCACTAAACGTTGCTTCATCTTTTCTCGTTATAGAAACGAGTGGATAACCCATTTGTAAAGTCCAAGTTTCAAGCACTTCCAGTAGATCAACAGGAAAACTGATACTTTTCATGTTTGCTTGCTGTAATGGTATGGAACAGTTTAAAAAGACTGAAAGTTTTATTTCGTCCAACCACACATTCAGCATTTTCATACCACCTAATTGTACGTAAAAACGTTTAAACAATTATTCTTCGCTTCGCACACATCTATTTCATTTTTACGAGGAAAAATCTTGTCAGCAAAATTACAGTTTGTGCTTTATGAATCAACTAATGATCCGCCTAATTTTGAAACGACGCTTTTGAATTCTAACATAACTGTCGCTTTGAATTAGATGACATTAAATTGCAAATCATTTAAGGGTCCTTCGTTTATAGAGTGATATTTTAGGTTTGTTTTAGTTATTTTTCTTACGGAAAACGTTAGACAAAACAACAGCAAATCCATCTAATCACATTCAGACGAAGGCAAATTCTTTCAATCACATTCTCTTTCACTTACTTCGATCCAGCTTTGGAACAGCTCGTCATGCGTCACTGATTTAAACGCGTATTTGTTCAAGTAGTTCTGGAACAAAGTGAGAAACATATTTGGGAAGTTACAAATCAAAAGTCCAGTGTGATCTTCACTTGTTATAAGTGGTTGAATATAAGTAAAGAAAAAATCGATGTCATTTTCACAAACAAGCTTAATTCAGTTCCAAACCTGAAAGTGTTGGAAATGGTTTTATTTTTGTTTTTACTTTGAAATAAAAATATTTTGTTTTAATTGTACTCATTCCACACAAGCAGGAATTTTTCGACATAAAGTTTTCAAAAAACTTGTCTTTTTGCATCGAGCTTGCTTAGTTTTTAAATTTCTTAAGGTAATGCTTCATGCCTCAGTGAAGAACAAAAATGACATACAAATGCACTACGCTAAAAAGATAAAAGTGGCAAGCCACTTAAGTTTATTGTTAGAATGCAAAAAAGAATTATTGATTTTCCAACATTGCATGTCAATGACTGCCCGCTACTAGTGGAATGTGTCAGCATCACATTGCCGTAACTGTCAATGAACAGCTCACGATTTCTCTTGTCACATTTTGTATTGCATTCCGAAGAATGTAGCTTTTCGTCAGCACCAGATTATCCATATTTTGTGCTCACAAATTATCAGGCGTTCAGTGAAAAGCAAGGCTCGGGCGATGATCACCCACTGTGAAAATGATTATTACTTCCTTGTGATGCAGCTGTGCAACTCCAAAACTGAAAAGCAATTCTTACTGTTAATCCTTCAGTGAATGTTGGTTCTCCCATAAAGTCGTTGATCATTCGAAGTACCGATCCACCCTGAACAGAGCATGTTTCAGGCAAACGTTACCAGCCAAGCATATTTTTTGTGGAAAAGTCCTATTTCTATTGAAGTAGTTGAAATGTTGGCCTTATATTAGATTGATTTTATTTAGCAATCTTGCTTTATTGAGTAAGTGCAAACTGAAAATCAGTTTCAAATTCTTTGTCAATTTTTAAGTTTTCTTTTTCTTGCACTGAGAAGTCATCAGGCTCGTATTTGTGACAAACATTGATGAATCTACGTACTGTGAATGAGGTTCGGTAGAACGTTTGTTGATGTTATGCACTGCAAACAGGGACCGAGTTTGTTAAAAAACTTTGAGGGGGAAAACCTTATTGTTTGCGTTTCGATGACGTCACCAGGTTCACCCAACCGTAGCACGACCTTTTTGTAAAATTGGTCAAATTAGGGGCACATTATGGGACTGATACATACCTGGCTACGCCCATCGTGGTTGTGTAGCAACTAGTAGTGTGTTCAAGTATACAGCTGTGGTACATCTAGATGTCTAGCATTGAGCACTGCACTTAATATGAAAAAACATTAATTCTGAGAGCTTAAATAGACATAATTGTGCTCAAAAATTGTGATAATCAATCCAAACTTGGTCAGTTTCGATAAATAAAGTATACTGCTTTTAACAATCACGACAAAGATCAATTCAAAAACAAAGCACACGATCTTTTGGTAAATACCAACAGTGGAACCAGGCGCATAGCCAGAAATTTTATTAGGGCTGGGGAACGCAACAACCGAGCTTCAACATTTAAATATTTTTGATGCTCTATGTTTTTAAAGCATCATCCGTGAAAAGTGCATATTTCGGGCGTATTCTCCTGAACATTTGTGTTCGGATTTAAGCCGAAAAATAATAAGTTTGCTTTCATTGAATTGAGAAGTTTCAAAAGTTTTAATAGTAAAATTCCAAGCTTCTTATTTGGATCTTCAGTTGGGATCAACGCTCATAAGTCTTTTTTGCAAAAGTGCTAGTAAACATCTCAATGCCCAATAATGCACTTGAACAAGAAGTCATCGCGGCCACCGTTACGATTGCGCTTATACTGTACTTACACGCTTCGGATGTACACCAACACAGCACGTTCAACCGAAGCTGAAAAGCGACTTTGCTCTGAGGCAATGACTTCCGATGAAGTAGGCCTTCTACAAAATTTTTGCGCATATTAGAAGTGGATCCCGTTGTCATCTAATTTTTGAGCGATTTATTCACGTCTGTAGTTGATTACCGTATACGCTATAGTCTTTCACCACGTTTGAAAAATATTTGGATTTTTGATAATCCGTAAGATATTTGGCTATGTTCAACCTATTCCATAAAACCTTTGTAGCTACTTTAAACTTACTTCATTTAAATTGTTCGATGCGACTTTGATAAATTTAACTGACTTCATTGAAATATAAGATGGAATTAAACTGAAAACACAAAGTAAACCCAGTATTACAAAACTTATTGACTGCGCTCAGCTGCAGGTAAAGATGGTTTAGCACTGCACGTAATCAAATTTGCAAAAATCACGGGCTTTTTGGAAATACAATACCTCACCTGCGGAATTTGAAGCGTTAAGGGGAAAAAATTCAAATTTAGTTTCATGTTAGTTACATGTGCTTTGCCAACAAGACAGATTGCAAGCTCAGGGATGGATATTAGGGAAGGATAAGGAGGCAGTCGCCTTGGGCCATCTTTGTCAGTGATACTGTGATCCCCCCTTGAGAGATTTGCGCCATTGTTTAGTTAAAAAGGTGATGTAACACTCTAGAACCACATTTAAAGAAGCTCTGAAGAAAGTGATATGTTTTTCAAACTAAAGCAAAAATTTTGGGAAACTGTGCCATGGGAGTCAGCTTTCAATTGTGTAGCTGCAAAACTTTATTAAATGTTGTTCCTTTCGTATGTATCTTATGTTCTTGAATTTAGTTCATAAATTCAAATGTGAAACAAATTCAACTCTTTTATCCCCGTAATCCCACATCTACCTTTCGCAATGGCGATGTTTCGGAGCCCCTTTCTGAGAGCTTGCCCCTATATTTTAATATGCACCCCTCTGCAAGTTATCTCAGTATCTGTAAGTAATGGCAGTGTCAATTTCCTTAGCCCTTGCAAAGTGAAAAGCATCTTGCTACTTACGTTAGATTTTGCCGTTGACTATTTTCGTTGCAGTTAAATGATTTCAAATTATTTACTGCAGGATTAGGTGGCAATTAACATCAGATGAAAGTTGAAATACTGAAGTTATGAACAGTACGTCTGAGTCAAATATCTTGACAAGACTGATTTTTACTCGTCGACAACGTAAATGGAAATCATTGATGAAAACGTTTAGGCTCCACATAATTGCGATTGAACCGCCACAATACACGTCATCACAAATAAATATCTAGAAGGAATGCTATTGTTGCTAGACAGTTACTATGGCGCAATGAAGAAGTCTTTGAAACTGAATCGCTTTTTAGGCAAAGATTGAGCTTCAAGACATAAAATTTATATCACCGCCATATTCATGCATCTATTTTTAGAACTGTGCAATAACAAAAATCTACGCTATTGAGTTAAGGCTACGCTGACACTAGAAACAAGGATAGGCTATATTTGTAACATACACGGTTATCAGAGAGGAATTTGCGATGGTCTTGAAATGAAGCTTACATAACCATTAGGTGGGATACAGCAAGCTGGTGCCCCTAAAACAGTTGCGAAAAGCGTTACTCCAATTTTTTTTTACTTGGGGCCATTGATTAATTATGATTACAAAAGGTCAGATGCAAGTCTGTGTTCGACTAAAGGCTGAAATAGGATAGGTTCCTTGAGGCACTTTCTTTGATTTGCACTAAAGTATTTCTTTGGCTTATACTTCAAATATTTCATAAACCTGAAAACTTTGGAATTGGGGGTGCCATTGCCCCGTTTCCCCCATAGATACCCGTCTGATGGCAACCCTATTCTGATTGTAGGCTACAGAACACCGCAGGAATTCTTGATTAAGCAAAGTTCATGTGCACACCGATTCGGTGATTCAAATTAACTAACACAATTTTCAACAATCATCACAATTCACTTTACGTAGGTAATCTGCATACTGTGTCTACAGATAATCCAGTGATAACGTTCATTTTCGTCATTTATGCCCTGGTTTTATGCTGGGGAAACGTTTCCAACAGTAATGTAACCATAAAATTTGCACAACTACATTACTTTTCATCACAAAATGTTGGGGGGACAAAAGATATTATGTCCCCCCTGTCCAAATGTTGGAGGGGACATGTCCCCCTTGTCCCCCCAATAAACTCGGTCCCTGACAGTAAGCAATAACAGCATGACACAAAACTGAACTTGCAGAAAACAGCGACGAAGAAAAATCAACAAAGAAAAAAGGCAAAAACCAACCCAACGCAAGAAAGCAAGTTTGGAAGAACTGAAGAAAAATGTTTTCCAAGACTAGAGGATTGAACTCTACTGCGAAGTTTTAATTTTTTATCAAACTCTAGTTTAAAGATACACGATATGTATCACCGTCAGCTGGAAAATATCAGATTTGAACTATTCTGGTCAGCAGTTTGAAAGTGTTACGCAGCAATGCACAAATGCGTAGAAAAATGACAATGCACTTTATCATCTAAATTAGGCGCGCAGCCTACTTATTCGGCTTGGACTAACCCCAGGTTTTCAAATGCTCTACCAACCCTTTTTCTACATTGACACTCCTGGAAATTACTGGCTAGTGTTTCGTTGAAGGCGCCACCAAATCTATGAAGGTGGCAACAACAATCACCAATTCTGTTTGGCCAGTTTCATTTGTTGATCAAACCGAAACATCGTCTCATCAATCTATCAATCTAACTATAAATTTTCATTCGGTTAAGGATGGAGCTGCAGCTTGTGCGCTACAAAATGGCATCAATTCTGATCTGCCCTTCCACGTGATGTCGCAAATGCCGCGGAGTACTTGTTAAGCATTTAACTAGTTAGCACGTAATGCACTTAGTTCAGCGACTACCAAACGTTTTTGAGCGCGACCCAAATCTGAGCTTGTTGAACGTCTTGCGATACAAGCGTCAAACCGCGTATGTTCATATGAAAAAAGTAATGGTTGTATGGATGGTTTTTGGCAGTAAGTAGTTAAGTTTGTTTTATTGTCAGCAGTCTAAATCTGCAAAACACAGAAAAACAGACAGCTTTACTCTAAAACAGTACCGTGATTAACTACACTTGACTTGTGAACTTACAGACCACGCTATCTTTTAATACGCAACTGTTAAAACTCTCGGATGAATTGTTTATGATGCAATAATTCGGTCTATGACGAAAAAACTTGAAAGAACTTGCAAAGATTAGAAAAATAACATACAACCTTAATTTGGGTCGCCTCCCATTTCATACAACCCTAATTTGGGTCGTCCCAATTCTGCACCCTTCGTGACTGTTGTATGGAAAGGGGCCCATACTTTGGGAGCCACTGACTTAGTATTAAATGAATTTGGAAACATCCCGTTGCAAAGCGACCAATTGTTTCATATGTAATTGTTACATTACAGTGGAACCTTGCAAGGACGGTTTAAGACTACTTTTCCTAGCTTTGTTGTGTTTGGCATAAATTTTCGCTCTGTGCTAAATGCAGCACCTTGGCGTAAATGATCGACGAGATGTAAGTGTTGGGTGGAGTATCCACTGACTGGGATAAAGGATGTGACTTCGAAGAGTCGTCGGCGCGAAATGCTGGTTGAAGATCTTCGGTAACAAACATCTCGTCCTGTAAATAAATCTTACATCAAATGACAATGACACGAGAGAGCCAACATCGCTGTCTAAATGCTTTTGCGATCTTCTTCGTTGACGGAGACCTCTTTAGATACCTCGCAAAAGTAGTTTAACCTAATAATAAATGGAGCATAATGTCTAAGAAAAAATTGATGCTACCTTCTTAAGCACGGGGAAATTTCTATTCAGTTCTTAGTTTTTGTCCTGCACATATTTATTTACGTTTATTCACTCCTACACGCATATTGTGGCATAAGAGCATTTGTTTAAGCATAAACTCTAAACCTTGCGTTGACATGAAAAACAGAAAAATAACAGCAACCTGTAAGGTGATTATCACCTCCCCAAACAAACGGCTTTTAACGACGAGTTTGCAAAACTTTCTATTGTCGAAGAAAATTCAATTCGGTGTGTTTTATTTTTGTAAGCTCGTAAAACCTTCTCGACACAGCAGTTGTGTTTACACAATGCAGTGCCATACCCAATACACTGAGTGCTTGTCATCATTTCGCAGCAGCCTCACTGTTTTATGAAATGCACCAGGTGTTCGAGGAACTTATAATGTCAGTGGTAGATTCAAGGCGATGCGATCGGAAAGTCCGAGAGGAAAGTGCGCAAAGCTTGACACTGTGGCAACTGGCAACAAGCAACAATGCAGATCATTGCTTTATTGCTTGTTCGCGCCACATACATATGGGTGCTATTTTTCGCGCACATCCTGTTTGTGGTGAATCGCACATTCAACGTCACGCTGTCCAATAGATTGCAACAAATCCAATCGTGAAATTGCCCAATGACATGGCAAACACTACCTTCAGACTGAGATAAAAACGTAAAGAAATTCGAAGATACCAGGTATTACATGAATATCGAAACAATTTATGACAAGCAGGTTAATTCATATCATCAATATCACAAAGATTTTTCGTTTCATGCATTCAATAGCTCAATACATTTCTTATGTGATAAACACAGTGTTAACTTTTCGAACCAAGTTGCAAAAGACGATTAACCAAGGATAACAAAATAATCCACAGGTTCGACTCAATAAAACTGCTTGAAGGAAGTTTGAATAGTGTTGGATCAACAACCCAAGTATGTCAAAGAATCGTTAAAGCCAATACCATTTCCAAAACAAGAAGAGGTTAAACTGTTGAGCTGGTTAAGAGTAAAATGGTGGTGCTGAACTTTCCTGAATGACTTTTTTTAACTGTAGGCTGAGAATGTTTTCAACAGAACTTTCTTCTGTTAAAATATGAAGCGTCTCTTTTCAAAGATTCTTGCATCACTTGCCAGTATTGTCGAATGCATTAAGCGAGAAGAAATAGTGCAAATTAGCAAACCTTCTCACCAGTTCCCAATCAGGTTGCACACCCTTCTGAGCGATGTATTGAAGGTAAGTCGCAAAGCCCTCATTTAGCCAAAGTTCGTTCCACCAAGCGCATGTCACTCTGTTTCCAAACCACTGAAAATTGGTAAATGGTTTGGTA
>Ga0210059_1002941_pt1 | contig 26991 bp, 12 predicted proteins | sample Ectturendosymbi2_FD_188042 | JGI IMG/M metagenome (GOLD analysis project Ga0210059, IMG submission 188042) | Ecteinascidia turbinata endosymbiont from Florida, USA - Sample 2 (SPAdes) (version 2) | ecosystem: Host-associated > Tunicates > Ascidians > Unclassified | place: Key West, Florida... | reverse complement strand
CCCCTGCCTGTTTCGTGTCTCTAACAGCCACGAGCCTGAGTAACGCCTTCATCATCGCATAGGACAGCGTGAATCAGATTCACAGCTCGTGCTTGTGTGTTACAGAGTGAGAGACACGTCAACAGTACCACTGCACAAAAGCTGAAGAGCAACGCCAGGCAAAGCAAATGATAAAAGTAAATTTATTAGCAATGTCAAATTAATCTGTGAATTGATTTGACTACGAAGGAATGTTTAGGAACCGGAAGGGTATCTTGTTTTTTTTTCAATACACAAAATAGACCGGCCCGCGGATGCTGATATGATCAAGTATTTGGCCAGCATCCAAAGAGTTTGGAAACCACCGACTTACACAGTGATTTTCAAGTTTGTTGCTTCTCCACCTTCTCATTGAGAACATCCCTGTGCGAACTCACCTTCAGTTTGGTGTAAGTATACGGATAATGATAAGCGAGGTAACAGACGTCCTCTTCGTGCTGGAAGGTGACGGTAAAAGTTAACGTGAAGTATGTGCGGCTCTTTGTAGCGCCCGCCGATGTCGAGTGTCTGAGGAAGTGATTGCGGTAATAGCACGTCTCCCTTCCCGCGCGACGCCAGCAAGGACGCCCGAGCATGGCTTCGACCATGGAGTACATGACCGGCTGCATCCCTACAAACACAACAAGCACTTTGGTCATTGCTGATGAGATATAGGCAGGATCTGAGAACTGAGATGCAGTGACACGTCAACATGACGCGGCCAATACACTGAACGCCCCAACACGCGAATCATCATCAGCGACAATCACCGAGCATTCATCGTGCAGCTTTGGTGATCGCAACACCGGCGTCCTAGCTAAGTGCTTGGCACGTCCTCGTTTAGCTCGTTTAGAATCTTTTAATACCATATACCGGGCACCAACCGATTCCAATTCGCTTTCATGCAAAACAACCTTAATAATAACTAAATAATCGCAAAACTTTGCAAGATCTTTCGACCTCCTAGATGTAACAACCGCCTGAAAATCATCTTCAAAACTACTTTCTCCCTCAGGTCGTGGGTGCAACAGCCCTATAGGACTTCAAATACCTCATGGTTTTCAGCAAACCCTGATAGTTCTGCTGCCTCCACATCAAGGCGGGAGCAGGAGATGTAACCAAGCCACCTGGTTCTGGTCAACCTCTGAGCCGCTTTCCCGTTGGTGTGGGCAGCAGCAGGACCTGGCTCGCCAAGTTTTCCTGGGACATTCCGATCACTTGGTCCGAACAGAGATACTGTATTTGAGCGTAGCTAAGATATCTCGGTACGGAGAAGCGGCTCAATATTCAAGATTTTACGAATTTTCACAGTTGCGCACTTTGTTGCGGAGTGTCACGTCGTGACCTACTTCTCAAAAATCCAATCTCTGCCGTTCGTGCTTGAGATAGCACTTGTCAAGTCATTATCCAAGCGTCTGAAAATCTCTTTCGCTAAAATATTAGGATCCGTTAACTGTTTAGCGACAATGATCTGCGCAGGTGCTTCACCTTCGTTGACGATGCTTCCTTTCTTTTCGCAGTTGACAATGTTGAAGCGGTAAGGACGCGACGTCACCATTCCTGACACCTCGAAGTAGAACCACTGAAAGTGATGGTTGCTGTTGCAGTCGGAGTTCAGCACGAGGTCGTATTCGAACTCACGAATCTGATCACGGACGAACGCAACAGTCATCAGTGAAGAAAGAAATTAGAACGCCCAGAGAAGAAGTTATTTTTTTAATTCATTGGTGCCCGACTAACCAAAAAATCGAGAAAAAAAACATTGCAAGCAATTAGCTTTGAACTTGTCGGAAAATTTGACAAAGTGAACGCATCAACCAGTTTCTCGTACTCATTCAAAATATGTTATAAGCCGTTTAGCAACATACACACTCACCCTAGTCACAGAGCGGAGATTACCACTTTCGAAACCAGAGTTGAAGTTTAGAGCGGAGGTTATGTTGGGGAATGTGTCCACGTCATCTTGCTGATCGTTACCGTTGGTTAGTGCAAAGCCATCGGGTGGGTTAAAGGGCGTTTCTTTTCTCGCAAATATGGTTTTGGGCCCATTTTCAAGGTACACTCCGGGCCAAGTCTCTTCAGATAGAGTTGCCGACGACGAGTCCATATCGGTGATGAGAAGGTGATGATTTTTACTCTCATCTTTATCTTCGAGCGACTCGATGCCTTCGGCAGGTTGCAATCCAGTCGGTATGGTTATGGTCGGCTGATCTTGCGTCACGTTTTCGTCATCGGGCAAACGGACGTCACAGTGGTACAAGGCACCATTTACGAAAGTCTCAACTGGTTCTTGCACAAAATGGAGAGGTGTTTCTTTTACGACAGGATAAACGACTCTGTTGATGATGCCATCGGTGGACAGGGAGCGAGCAACGTCCTCCAACACTTTAGTCTTGATCAATCTGTAAGACGGTCGAAGAAATTACATGGAACCGGTAATAATTTAAAACTAGAATATTACAGCTTCAGCAAGGTACCGAGGCTTAAAGCAGACGAACAGTTCAAGGCAAAGTTCAACTGAGTGGGCTTGGTGTAGAAATATAACATCCAATGAACACTTATCGCTCACAAAGCTCTGTCACTAACCGCAAAAGCGCTGAAAACCGCGCGCACAGTTACAGGATTCCGAGTGTGCGCCCGGTCCACTGCTTTGACAACGGGTGTCAACGACGCTCTGCGAGTGAAATTGGTTCTTAGGAGCTTTTATGTTTTCTGGTAAGCATTCATAGATCAATACCAATTTACACTTTAGATTGCATGAACTGATACAGTAGTATCAGCGGCAGAAAAGGGCTATTGTTGAGAGGCACACCAAGTTATGAAAACCACCACAACAGGAATCGGAAAAGTTTAGTCGCTGCGAAACTTCAATTAACAAACACCAACTTTTGCAGAGACTTTTTGTTGACTTGCGGCTCAGGTCTGAGAGGGGGTGAACTCCCCCATTGATCGGCCAGCGACAAGCAGTTTTCGACTTCCTTCGCAGAGATGGTTTTCGTTGCCAGCTCACGCATGTGATTCAACGATTCCTCGTGCTCTTCATTTAAACCTAGCGCATCGCGAAATACGCAATAAAAGAAACGAAATCGTTGCAAACCAGCGTTTCTGCGAAAAACACCGTTCAACCACTTGAACAAACTTCACCTGGCAGAAAAATTCGTCGCCGCCACTTTCGGAATTTAAGAACGGCCAACGAGAGCGGAGCACAGCATGCTAAAGCAAATGCCCACCAAGTACGAACCAAAAAATGGTCAAAAGCAATAAAGATGAAAACGAATGTGCTTACTGACGTTAACCGCAGCAGTGTGCAGCGTTGATTTCATGTCGGGAGCGGACATTACCCGGCAACACAAAAAGATCTTAAAACGAGTCCATGCGCTGGCATGTAGAGAAAATGCATGCAAGTGTTCCAAGCGAATAATTAAACTCTTGTCACACAAACTAATTGTAAAACCTCTGAAACGGCGAAACGAACCTCTGCGATTAATCGAAGCAACATCCAGAGAAGATTGACTCTGACTTTGAACAAGCAGCGGGTGATTAAAAAAACAACACATACATGATCAGCAAGAGTCAGAAGCATAGGCGTAGCCAGGGGGGGGACATGTCTCCCCATATTTTTAGCGTATCTAGTCATTTTGTGCTTTGAGAAGCGGCGTCACAGACATACTACTGTTGCTCGCCTAAAGCCAAACATTTCGGCCCCTCAAACTTTTGGGTTGGCTACGCCACTGGTCAGATAGTATGCGTTGTGAGAACACGCTGCAGAAGTTAAGTGATAACGTACCGCTTAGACTCCCTCAAAATAAGCGACATGCTAACGTATGCCTGCTGACAACTACTTGTTAATATTACTGTGGTCAGGACAATAAAATGCGTGGTACAGTATATTGTCATGGTGGCACACAAGCTTACTTCACTTTTACGCAAAAAATGTAAAAATTTTTCTTTCATACAAAAAACCGTGGACTTTATATACTACACGAACCGCGTTCGAAAAGTCTCTTGAAATCTCCCAGGATATCTTCAACACCTGTGGATTCGCAGACAGCGGTTTGTGATATCTGTGGCAGAGCGAAAGTCTTCTGCAACGAGTGGACGTCATCTAAAAATAGAAAGGAATGTGGATAAAGCACAAAACTCTGCTTGCATGATCAAGTCTTGTTTGGTTACAACTGATTCAGACCCATTCCAACACGCCACAAAATGTAGAATTTTGCCAATTCTGGATAATCTTTTGAATTTTCGCCGTTTCCATGTAGCAGTCAGGTTTGACTATGCATCGTGACTCCGGCATTTTTGGTGAGCTTTGTTCTGCTACCTCTCTCCTGTTGGCAGATAAACACATGCAAAACTGGCGCGGTCCACAACTGGCAATCAACCTTTTCAAAACAAGAAATTCTGTGTTTGCTACCACATAAAGTGCATAACCTGGAAAGTTTCTAAACAACATACGAAAACCAAAGCGGATTAGCACTGGTGAATAAACTATGGACGTAATGTGAACACGCAGCCGTGCAAGTCGCACATTTCAAATCTTATCAACCGATTAGCTGTGATGTATCAATCAAATAAAACACACGAATGCACCTAGAACAGGTCTTTAGAGCCCTACTGCAGGTGATTCGCAGTACAATCACATTGCAGTAAGAAGACATGTAGACTCAGTACCTTAGACCGTGCGAGGGAACGAAGTTATCAGGTTCTTTACCACGCAACGTTACCTGCACTTGCCGAAGTTTTTCCCCAGGCAGTTGTTGGGTTGCGTTTATTCAAAACTGCATTTGCGTCATCACCGCTGTTGAAATTGAACTGTCCCAAGGAAGCTCGTCTTGGCGACAGTTGCCTGGTAACCAAAGTGGCGGCAGTGCCATGAATACCTTGACATGCGCTCGTTGTGACCTGCAAAATAAACCAACATCTCTAACTTCAAAAATTCGTTGCGCGTCCTTCGCGTTTGAGGATTAAGAAAACACGAACGCTATCGAGCAACTCCATTGTTTTTCAGTGCATTTCATAAACGCTTCAACGCGAGCAGCCGAAAGTTGCTTGAAAATACACATGAGTTTTACGGGGTGTTGTCCGTGTTAGAACCATTATACGTTATCTCTGTGTCTATCGTACTTGAACGTGAAGACAGTCCTGCCTTGTACTTTTCATGTTCGACAACGAGTCCGGTGCTCGTGGCATTTCAAGCTTTCAGGCTTTCGTGCGATTTCCACGCAGCTTTCTAAATCGCCCATCCCTTTCACGTAATCTGTCCTAATCCGCCGCGACGGCGTTCTTTTGTCCCGCTTCCCTCACTAACGCGTTTTACAACCTACTACTATTCCATAACCTATCCTATTATTCCATTTTGTGGAAGAAATTCTCACACAAACCTCTTGACGAACTTCGAAGCATGAACACATTTTTTACTCGTGTAATGACATGTTTGCAGCAGAGGCGGTGGATTTTAAAACAGGGCCAGCAATTAGAGTTAAGTTTGAACTTGCCGCAAGCTCGCAAAATAAAGAAGTTATTCATTGTGCGCTAAAGCCTTTGCCAAGACAGTCATCCTCTTGGACTTGTGGAAACACCATCAACTAAGCGCTTAGCGGTCATTAACTGCAATGCGACCACGTGGTAGTTTTGCACCTCGGTGAGTGCTTAACAGGACACAGCAGGTTGCTGCTCGGTTTGCAATTTTTTCGGGTTGCTTTCACTAAACACCTACAAACGGTGCCGTTTGCCGCAACGTCAAACCTGAAATTGTTTTTTGCTCCGCCCCTGTGCCCTCAGTCAAGTTGTTGCTTAAACATTTGACATGGTTTAACACACCAGATATTTCTTGCTTGTTCTCAAAGATAAGCCAAGTTCTTAAAAAGAAGTATAGGCCTAATGCTTGACAGATACAGCCTAGGGACAAAGGGCAAATTCAATCTTACTTTCGATCGAGGCGAAATCTTCTCTCTCTCTTCTACCCCTGAGTTTTCAAACAGGGGTGCAGTTGCAGTCACGTTGTGGGGGATCTCCCATGGATTGGAGATGGTCAAGGAAGACACGTCAGCGACAGTACGAGGCAGGCTGGCGCACCGAGAAGCACGTGTCAAGTCGGGATAGCTGTAGTGTCCAATGGGACCATAATGACCCAAACCTGAGTCATGCTGAACTTCGCAGCTAGAGTGGGGTCGGTTGTTTGTTGACAAATCGGGTTGTTTAGGCGTTTCAGCGGGAGCGACCTGATCACATAAACATTGCAAAAAAATTCAGAAAAACTTCACAATCACACCTAGGATTAAAAGAAATAAATCAATTCAGGAATCAAACGCCAAGAAAAACGTCAAAAAATTCATGAAACAATGGCTTTAGATTTGAAGCTTAAACGAGAATGATCTCTGCTACGCAGATGGACATCAACTCTGCTTTGCGACCTCCGAGGTATGTTCAGCGAAGTACGCTCCTAAAGCTTTCCGCTGCGCGCACTGCGCATAAAACTCATTACGAAGGACTTACGATGACTCTGCACTGCAACAGATACTCCTGAGAAGCTTACTTGTAAGCGAAGGTAGCTTGGCGTCCAGGCGAACAAGACACGCCACACCTCGAAGCAACCTGCATGTTTTGCCAGCAGCATGCAGACTAAGCAGTAGATTTACAATGACTGGGGTAAAGCTGTACGCTGGGTAGAAGAACTATGAAGTGAAAAAAATCGACAATTACCGGAAAGTCGGTCAGTTCTGGGAAGAAAGGTTCGTACATCTTCAGATCCTCGTACGACCGAAGCACAGGACCACGCTTCAGAGCCCCTTTGGAAGAATCGCTCGCGGATGACGTCTTTGATACCTGATAATTGGCACAAATCAACAACAGGTTTTTCGAAAGGGTGCGGTGTTAAAAAAGGCTAGTTGCGGAATCGTCTTGGTGCTTTGGTTAGCTGACATAAAGCTTTGCAGACAATGTCGAGGCTTGTGCACAAATTCAACAAAATGTGAAAAATAATTACAGGCAAAATCAACAACAGACAAACCCTCCAATTATTTAGTCGCACAAGCGAAAGAGGTTTGCACACATTCAGGCGTAAATATTTCCGGTTGTCATACGTGCAATAGCTTCGCATAGGCACTTGCAGCAACTGTCGTTCAAACTCCGACTAGGAGAACTCTGGTAGGCAGAAATAGCTATCTCTGGACACAAATGAGCACGACATCGTGACCACGAGGAAGCACGCTGAACAGCCTCGCCACTGCCGAAACGAGGAAGCGCTTAATCCAGGGTTGCGCAAAATTTTTGACTTGAGGAACGCACTGGGTTCTAAAATTTGACAGCAGGTCAGATCGGGAGCAGATCTATGGACTGCTTATGCAAATCAATATCAATGAATTGTGAAAAAAATGAATTGGTCAAGTTCAGCGGGTCGTAATAAAGCTTGACGGACCGTGTGACGCGCGGGTCGTAGTTTCCCCGTGCCTCGCTAAATCTAAGGGAATAAGGTAAGACCATAAAGCGTAACGAAACAATCAAGGCCTGTTGTTGTGAATTAAAAACACAATCAATATTTCATCTTTTCGTGCTTAAAAATAGTTGAAGCACGAAAGGCTAAAGAGTGGCTCGATGCAACCATGAACGCCCGAGCAGCTTGCTCACCACCGAGCCTCTTCGCTTGTTCTGGGTCGCTTCACCAACGTCATCCTGGTCCCCCACGGCGCCTGAAAAGCACGCGTCTTCGTCTTCCTCAAAGTCTTCGTCGTCTTCGCTTTCTTCCACTGTAAGAGGAAAGACCACTGCACGATCCACCAACAAAAGCCGCCAGCTTCAGAAGACGATTTGCGCAACCACTAGCAGCAAAAATCTTCACGAGTCTCCAGCAACTCACACAAGATGTCTGCTGATGTTGCCGATCCGGATCGCTGTCTTCCGCCCGGAAGTGGAAACTGGAAAGTGCATCGCAAGTTGGGAACAGGCAGACGACACTTCTGCTGGCAACGGCGCAGAATCAAGATTGCAACACCAAGAAGGCAGTCGATAGATTTGCTAGTGCAGCCAGCTGAACATGCATCAAATAAAGTTAGCTTGGGACGATCACGCCCTAGCAGCAAACTCCCATCCGTGCTGGGTGGCTTTCGTTATTATCAACAGACTTCAACCACAACTGATTGAGATTTGAAAGAAAGGCAGCATTCATTCAACAAAGCAACAACACACGGTTTGAGATCCGGTGTTGGTGAGTGTCTTTCAAAGATCAGCAACAGGGCTGATAGTGGGAAAAGCAACGCAGTGTGGAAAAATAAAAATCAGGCAAGTCAAGCAAAGGTCAACGGAAACATTATGAAGTTTTGTGAGCTGAATTAGTAGGTTCAGTTCGAAAAGTCGCCATGCGCAGCTACAGGTACGTTAACCACGATCTAATTACAGTGACGACAATGGCAACGTCGACACAAACGTCTGACCAGAGCCGGCGCGGCGTACGTTAAGTGGCAATCGCCTACTGTTAGCTAACAATCACTCCACACAAAAGAAAAAGCGGAAAGCATGCGTTCAGGCAATCGCTGCCTCGTTTACTCAGACCGGCGGTTTCCAAACTTTCTTGTCGGAGGGCCTTCGTGGGTCGGACATCTTACGCGATGTGATTGTTTCGTGACTAAGTTACATTTAACCAAATCAACAAATGTTTCGTAAAACTAAATTTTTTTCATTCTTGGCAAAATGTCTTCACGGGCCATAGTTTGGAGACCTCACTAGCGCACAGGGAGAAAGTCATGTACGAAAAGAAGAACAGGAAATCTGACCGCAGTCAACCAGAGTAGTATTCTGGTCACAAAATTTAAAATCGAGCATTTTCATGCCTTAACATTTGACATGTCATTCGCCTTGGATATTGTAGAACACTAATATCGAGAGCAGAATAAGACGCGATCAGAAGCAGCACCGCAAAAGTCAACAAGTTACACGAAATCGCGTTGGATGTTTCGAAAAAAAACTACAGTAATTTTCACCCTCAGCAAAATTATTAGAAAACTTTTCACCAGCACTGCTGCCGACGCCATCTGCATCGGACAACGACCAAGTACACCACTTGCTGCAACGCGATCGAACGCACGTGTGCCAGTTTGCGGGAAACTCTTACCGCCCAAGTAGTCTTTACACGAAGTGTACAAAGCTCGCATTCCGTTGCTTGATATGAATGCCTTTCTTCCGACCTCTACGAAACACAATAGCTGTTGTTATTTGCGTAACAACGTGTTGCCGAAGCTCCATGGTCTCTGCATTCGAATTGATAGTACACAACACACACGCGCAATGTTTTATTTCCCGTCAATTTCATTGCAAGTACACTTTTCTCAGAGCATCAAAAGTTTTTGTACGAGCATCGGAAGCACAACTCGTTTGCGAAGACGTTACGACGTGTGGGCCCCTCCTCTCATCGACGCTGGTTCTGCACGAATGAGTTGTTAAAATCTCATATGTCAAAAAACAGCAATCTTAAAATATATAAAAAATATTGCGTTGCTCAAGTGTACAGTAGCTCCAACGACTATGAAAAATATTTAAAAAACAAATTTGCAATGTTACTTTCGAATGCGACTTCGGTTGCTCAGCAGAGTGACCGAAAGATGGATGAGCAAAAATCATGTTCAACAATCATACAAAATAAGAAAACCACACGCAACTGTAAGTCGAATATCTGTCATTAATAAATATATATACAGGATTAAACTAGATAAGAAGCCGAGTAACTAAAGAAAACCGACCGACAGACAAACCGCGTAATTACTCACTTAGCACTGCCGTGTTCTTGATGATATTTAAAATGGATTTTCTGATGGCGACGTGACGATTGTTGTTGAAGTCGCTCTTGTGGTAGTCCAGGTGCATTGCCATCATGTGCGACATGACACCCAGGTTCGTAGCACGGGACGCGTTCGCTCCTGCGAAAAATATGCACAGCATCGATCTTCAGACGTCTCCACAAAAAATTTCACTGTTAACATTCCAAGTCATCTCAACACCGAGTTTCAAAGCTTAGCGTATTTCATGTGTTTGCCAAACAAGAAGAGGATTTTGCAATTGAGCAATTGGCAAGCGTCAAATTCATAATTGTCTGACAAAACAAGAAGTTATAAATTGTCACGTAAAATTTCCGGTGCTCACACATTATACTACACGTAATGAGTGTGAAGTTAAGATGTTGGTACAACACAAGCAGCTTGTGTTGTCGCCTAACGCCGTTGCCTTACGTTACACAGACGATAATCGAGAATTGAATCTTACTTGAAACAAAAGCAGGCGAGCAAATATTTAAACCGCAACAGCTGCCCTAAGCATCATCAAACCATAAAATGTCAGAGAATCAATCATTTGTCGTTGAAAAGGCACACGGAAATCTCAGACTTTTTAAATTCCGATACCATTTTGACCATAACTAAATTTGAAAACAAAGCAGGTTAAACGAAAACTGTTTAAACTTCTACAACAAACAGAATGCTCGCCCAAAAAACAATCGAATACGCTTAAACTAGCAAGCTAGTGCAACTCCAATTTAAGTATCACATGACATGCTCATAAATTACTTTGCACTTGTTTATTGATCCACAGCCGCCAGTTCTTCACTTCCTACATTGCTGCGTCAAAAGCCTTAACACAGACAAGCGCATTTTGCGCTAAAAATCATCTTTACCAACAGCAACATTCCAGCTGACTGATGTTTTTCGCTAAAATAGTCGAGCTGCACCAAGAGTCCTTGAACCTGCTTTTTTTCGCTGAGACATTTCGGTCATTTTTTTGCTGAGACATTTTGGTCATTTGTCTCACAGTTGTATTAAAACTCGCCATAGCAATGTTCATTAGCCTATAATTTCAGACATTTTCACCGAAATGACTTAATTTTTTTCGGTGATTTCAAAAACATTTTGGTCTGTGACCGAATAATGACCGAAAAAAAACAAACAGTCCCGAACCATTCAAAATTTGTTGAAAAGCAGATAAAAAACTTACGTGACAGACGTATCATCAAGTTGAGTGTTGCCAGTGATGTCCTTTAAAACAATGGGTGTGTGACTGCATTGCAAAATTTTACCATAAATATGTACCAACTGTTCACAATTTGCCTGAAAGGGCAACATCAAGTTTTACTCCATATGTTTCTAAAATTCAAATATTTTATGATTTGCGAAAACGCCAAGTTTATGTGTGCCATCGAACAAATTAGTGGCGAAATATACTGGGAGAACGGGCGCACATAAAGACGACGTGAAAGTACATGTCACGTAAAAGCACTTCACAATACTCACTTCAATGGAAGCGGTTGCTTTTTCGAAAGCGACGTTGAAACTTTAAAAAGTACGTTTACTCCCCCGGCTCTTCCCAACAAACTCGCATTGGCTGGAGCTGGCCAAAAAAGAACGATGCAATTAAACCTAATAAACTGAAGCGCATTCGAGATGCTTCGCATTTGCCATGAGATCTAACAGGAAACACCCCTCAGTGCTTTCGTGCACAGCATGTAGTGACTGTTTCAGTTGCCAATGACTTTTGATTTACCACCGTTCCAAAGCGCTCACAGCTTTGCGCTCGTAGTTATTAACAGCGTGCAATGTCGCAAACTTGGTTTAGAAGTATTCAGCCAAAAAACACTTCGCATGGCTTTGGTCGCGCTGAGAGTATAATAATGCACAATTGCATCCTATTGCTTCCTCGGGTTGATGCTCAATCACAAGATAGCACTTACGACATCAAAGCCCGTTCACGTTCCAGGCGTATTTTGCAAATTTCCAGATTTTAGTTAAAGTAAGCCATTGTTCCAGAAAATAGCTCCCAATACACTGTACAGGCCCGCACCCACGTGGGGCACATTCGGGGGCAGTGCCCCTCCAAATTTTTTGTCCCCACAAGTTTTGTTGTTCCCAGAAAAATTTGTTTTAAACATACAATAAAAACAAAAATCTTTCCCCCCTAAAAATGTATTTTTCCCTCCAAACCTAAAAACCTGGTTGCGGGACTGACACTATACATCAGGGCTGCACAACCTTTTCGCTATTGCCGGCCGCATTACGTTTACTTTTATGAATTACGGCCGCCAGTGAGTTCAAGATATTTTATATTTTGCATTGCTTCTGTTTTGCTTTCACACACTGAGCCTACCCTGCTTCCACACGTTTGTTTGGCCTTCTTTCTACTAAGTACTGTATACTCATACAACAGACAAAGAGTTTTTAATAATGCACCGCCACCATAACTCCTATATTTTAAATTACATAATCATGTGCACGGCCGCATCGATTTTTATCGAAGACCACCGCAGGTTGTGCACCCCTGCAATACATGATCGTTCAGTAAAGTTAACGTTAGAGGTCATCTGATTCGTAGACAGATTTACACAAGTCGTGAAACAGTCCACAACAAACGGAGCAGTTCCACAGATGTTCTGAACTTTTTATAGCAGTGGACCACTGACGTCTGTGAGCATTTGCACTTGGTGGATTCCGGGTCATTCGGAAATGTTTAAAATAAATCATATATTTCTGAGAAAAACAACTACTTCATGCAATTAGTTGCAAAAGCCTGATGCTGCTTTAAGACCCCAAATAAAAAAATTAACTTGAATGTCTGAAGGTGCAGCCTCGGGAAACGCTTTTCTATGGCCGACGTAAGCCGAAGCAAACAAGCAAAGCAGAATCGCATGAGTGACCCTGCAATGCAATATTCAGTGACAACAACACAGACTTCCTATTTGCGGAAACCCACGTACTTACAATTAGTAACGCACGCTTTGAGCACAGCAAGCGCAGTTGGAAACAATCGGGAGCGGGATTGGTGATTGTGCGACGACCGGACAGCGGTCAGGATCATCGGCAACGCTCCGGTCAAACGAGCTCTCAGTGCGAACCGACGGTCTGCATGAAAGGAGTTGATGAAACGGTCAATACTATTGTTTCATGAACTGTGGTGGATCGCTAACTGAGATAGTATATTTCCTGGTTTTTCAGCAAACGTTAATCTGTTTGTGGATCGTAAAATGAAAAACACAAAAAACTCTCGATTTATGGACCACTTTCTTTTTTCAAATCAGCGACACCTCAAGAAACTTGGTCAACCAAAATGGATTTGACAACAGCTTCCAAATTAGCTGGTGTAGTTACAAGGCAATGTAGAGAAAGTCCACAAAAATCGGCGCAAACAAGGCAGAGAAAAACAGCATGAAACGGAAATACTGATGAAGTTGTAGTCTTGGTCCTTCCCAAACCGGAATATCTGCATGTATTTCGAACCTTTTGGGGCGAGTTTGAATAGCAGGGATATAATGGCTGACAACAATCTCCAGTCCAGTTCTGAACCCATGTACGAAAGCGTGTGGAGCAGAACACGACTAGCATCGTGTGATATTAGACGTTTCAGCGACGACTGTCCTTCACTGGCAAGTTCAGAAAGAGTGCTGACGAGCGCGTGGCATGTCGCTTGGTCGTTGCAGCTCTGAACAAACAACGCAATGATGTCTTACCGTGGTCAGAGATGGATAAGATGCATAATTCGTTTAAATGAAGACAGGTGCACGCACTGGGCACAACGGAAACTCCTGCTGGCGCTGAATAACACTCCAAACTAAGCAACGACCGTTCACAGCTAAAATTAGTACAAATGCACTCTTTGGCAATTAATTGAACCGGTCGCAAGGAAGGAAATGTGGGAACTATTCAACAAAGCTTAAACTTTTCAGCTGAAGTACTTTCTTGGCTGTAAAATATGACGATGGTTGTTGCAGCCTAACTGCCCATTGGCAGGAAAATTCTCGAGTACTGGTATTAACTTCTTAACTTCTAGAAATTAGGAAGAATGCATGATTTGATTCAAGTCTTGACAACAAAAACATTACGTTTACAATTTACTTGCATTCGCGCCTTTGATATAAAGCAAACATTTACATATTAATGCTTTGCGCTTCAACAATTTACAATTTTGATATTGTGTTGAACTGCGAATAAAATGCATATGAAATGCAAATTATGAAAACAATCATCATGCAAAAATCTACTGAATTTGGTCTCGGCCAAGTCCATCTTACCAAAATTCTCTTACCTCCAAAGTAAGAAGGATGATGTCTAATCCAGCTTTGCTGGTCACATCATTTTTTGACGTTTCTGTAATAATTGTAAACATCTCATAAGTTCTCACTAAGCACACATTGACTTTCAATAGTTACGAAGCTCTAGATTAATGCCAGCATAGGAAAGTGAAGTTCTCTGTAACATACTGCCACATGCTTTAGCATCGTGCACAAAAATGAAGCATTCAGACCTATGCCCAATCACATGAGCTCTTCACATCTCAAATTAGAAAATGAATTTTTGATATGAAGTTACACTACTTTAATTAAATTTGTATTGCAAGCTGCAAACGTACATTAGAAACCTGAGAAGTCAAAATTCAGCAACAGCATCATCATAATACAGTATATGCAACAATGCAAGCAATAGCTAACTTTTACAGTGACATATGACATTTATCCATCCTTTAAAATGGTTGGAAACAAATCAAGCCACACCATGTCAAATGTCAAGGCCACGAGGAACATTTTGCAGCTTGCAATTCTGGAGGTTCCTACTAGTTGATGGGTCAACCTAAATGTTGCAAGAGTATTGGTCAGACTCCGAACAAAGTAACCTGATTTCTTGAGATTGCCAAACCAAACCAGGTGAAACAAAGGCTCTTCCCACTTTTTTAATAACTCTCCTCTCCAGTAACACACTACGTTTGATTGCCTCCTTTGATCATATTCATGTATACAACAAGCTCTATACTTGAATGTGAAGTCAGAATAACTTAACGTCAAACAGTTAGCTATAGAATAATGGTGGACAACGGCAAAACATTCATCAAAGTGACTCAGAAACCATGTCTAATTGTCTTGATGTATGTTAACGGGCTATCATGTAAACTGTCAGACTCCTTGCAAGCAAGCACATTGCAATCAATTACAAATAGAAATTGCTTTAAATCACACATGAAGAATGTACAAAACATTAAAGCACAGGTGTATCCACTATAGCTGTACATGACAATCAATTGTCAAACCAATGACAATTAACAGTTTGGGTAGATTTAACTTGATGGAAGAAAACAATCAGATTTCTTGTAATACTGTCTTGCCAACAATTTCATTTATGCCATGGGTAAATACTTGACAAATTCAAGCAAACATATAGATGTACTCACAGAGTCATAATTTAGGGTAAACAGATGTTATAAGCAACTGAACACTCAGAAAAAATGGAAAAGTTTTTATAACAACATTGAAGTTGCATGCAAAACCAACAAGGAAGATTTGCAATTAGCTGATGTTATGGGATGTCAAGTTTAGCAAAAAGGTAAAGGTGGTTTGTTAGTGTAAAAACAAACATGTCATACATCAAATGGGTTTTGTGCTACACAATTTGCAGGCACAAGTACACTTACTATGCACCACTGCTTTCCACATCACACCACTTGTGTAACAACTACAAAGCACAAAAAAATTTGCAATAAACCTTAGCACAAACACACATAAATTTGGTTAACATTTTATGTATATACAATAATCAATACTTTAGCCAACTATCATTATTATCACAGAAAATCAAGATAAACAAAACTCTCATGAAAACATTACCAATCATGCTGGCATAAAACAACCACATCAAACAAATGGTATTACTGACAATCTATCTGGAATGTAAATTACTAATAGGTGCTACACATCTAGCTTGAAGACAAAAATAACCTTCACCTTGTTCATTAACTAGTTGGAGCAGTTTATGGCAAAGATATCTGGTTTGGTCTTTGTCGGGATTGTTAGAGCTACTCAAACGTTCTAAAGTTGACAAGACGGATTTTGCACGAGACCTGAAAAAGAAATTCACAGGTATACAAAAAAGCTCACAGATCCTCATCATTCATTGCAGCAAATGAAGTACCTGGGCAAAAAATCAATATATCACAATCCAAAAAATAGTGATCACTGCACATTGCACTGGTAAAACGATAGGCTATAGAAAACAGAAATGCAATTTTAGCAGAATATGTTAAATCGATTTCCTATTTAATAAACTGCTGATGGATTCAAATCAAACACCTTTGTGGAGACTACTTACTTGATTCGAAATTAAGAAAAAATGATAGATATTGTAACAGACAGCTTTGACATATTTTATCAGCAGTTGTGCAGCAACTATTTTGAATGATTATTTTTATAGCATTGACAAGCTGAAATCCTACAATTGAATGGTAGGAAAATCACATTGAACTAGTTCAGATAGTTTTTAGATGTTGTTAAGCAGAAGTCACATCCTATCTCTACAATGCACTCTGTCATAAGCCTCTCTTTCTTAAAGTGCCCACTACGTTTATACCAGATTTTTGCAAAAGAATATGGAGATTCAAAGACAAAAAGTTAAGATAGTTGACTGACTGTTCACACTTGCCAAGAGTATTAGGTTTTTAGGGGGTTCAGAAAGCTCTAATCACACAAACATTTAAATATGTTCAACAGTTTTTAGCAAATTATGCCAAGATGTGAAAGAGGTCAAACTATCCATGAAGTACTGATTTCGCCATTTAAGCAATGTGATTGCTCAGTTTCTTAGTGAATGTGACATACAAACAAATGCAGTAGCAGCCAACACAATGATGGTCATATGCATGTTTCAGTTTGTTTGATTAGAGAAAAAATAGCTTTTGATCTGTCTTTTTTCCATTGTCATAACAAACAGGTTAAAATAAATGAAACTTTTATCCAACTCTGAAACAAAACAAGGCACTGGGGTCAGTCTCATTTGAAAACTTGTCATGTAGTGCACAATGTAACAATACTAATAGTCAAATCTTAGTGGATAAGAATGCAGTTGTAACTACCACTCATTTGATTCTTATTACTATTCTGCAACAGTATAAAACAATTTTTATATGAACACAAACTACCAGAACTTGTCAATCAAGGTTATTTTGGCCACCCATGTTTAAAATTGAACTAATTTATGACACTTGACAGTATTTCAAATCTTTCAACAAAAAATAAAAGGAATAGTTAGCCCAACTCAAATGCATGTATAAGATACAAGTACTGCTGGGACCGACAAAAAAGTGTCATTATAGGCAAACTGTTATTATAGCCAAAGTTGTTATAGGCAAATATTGTTTTTAAACAAAAAATTCAAATTCTTAATTAAAACAAATAACATTAGAGTTTACCAAGTTTAACTTACTTTACATCCAAAGAAACCTTCCCAGCTTTGAACATTGACATCACTCCTTCATTTCAAAGAGCAACTTACTAAACCATTATTAACCCTGCGGCAGGTGCTGTACACAATAAATTTGGTGATAGTTTCATGAACATTGCTTGATTAAAAACATCATATCATATGATTCTAAACACATGATGTAGATTGTAGACCTAATATAACACTAATAGTATTGAAGTAGACTTGTGATTAGCAATCAAACACAATTGTCTAGAACACTATTTTACAACCTTTCTCCCACATGGCCCACGGTGTTGTTAACTTCAGCTATTGCTTCTTAGTCAGGTGAATGGTTCCCTAGAAATGTTTTGCAAGGGTGAATGAATTTTCTGTTGCTAATTTTTTGTATCCTTAGGTAACATGTCATCGACTTTGTTTTATTTCCCAACACATACTGTTATCAGCAACCGTGAATAAAATGGCAAACTTAAATGTTCTGTTTTTATCTATGGTGCATTACGTATGGCAGGGGTGGCCAACTTGTCTTCGACTGGGATCGACTAGAAAATTTCTTGCTAACTCGGGATCGACTAGAAAATTTCTTGCTAAATCGACCAGTCGGTAATAAAGTCTGAAATACAAAATGCCAAAGTCGAGTATCGCACGTGCAAATACAGTGTACCATCATTTAGTACTTTAGTAAATGATGTACAGATAGAAGGCAAAAGCGCCTGTTATGCCTAAGTCATGACTGCCATGCAATAATAGGAAAACATATCACAACACCTTCGTGGCATCTGCCTTGCTAGCCTATGGTCAACCATCACAAGAGGCACCAAATAATATACGTTACCAATCAGCTGATGGATTATTTTTATGTACTTTCTGGAATATTGATTGAAATGTGTTCTTTTTAGGTATCGTGTCAATTCAATGCAAAATTAGGTGCGATCGACCAACTGAGACTCGGCGATCGGCTTGTTGGCCACCCCTGATGTATGGTATGGTCAGCAACTTATCACCTAAGAAAAACAATACTATGGCATAATCAACTGCCTCCATGACATAACAGGAATAAATATAACTGAGAGATGCCATGTTTTACTCACGTGACAGAATTTACACTGTTCTGCATGAACATCCTGTGCTCCTGTGTGAAGGTTATCTACTAGAATCATAGTACTTTCAAAGTTTTTCTCAATCTTAAACGGAAACCAGACAGAAAGACATTGATCAAAGTAGCCTTACCAGTCAATGTTCAGAAGTAGCCTATTTGTGATATTAATTTGTTACCACTTTCATTTTGATTCCAACATCCAATACATGTCTAAGGCAGGGGTTCCCAAACTTTCTCTGAGAATGTACCCCTTCAGCATTGCGATAGATGGGCCCCCTAAAATTTCTTATGACAAAAAGGCTGAGAAAAATAAATACACCTGCTGAAATTTTAATAGAACTTTTAGATTTTTAGAAGTACAAAGGTAGACTCCATTTTTATATCTAAAAGTTAGTGTGTTGCGGCTGTACATTAAATATACTCCTTCAGATAAGCAAATTTTTCCCTAGGGGTACATGTAACCCAGGTTGGGAATCATTGGTCTAAGAATATGTATAACAGCACTTTGTTTTATCGAAAGTAAATGTAAATATTTAGATGAAATTGATCAGGACATGCCAGCTTTATCAGCTTCACAGTTTAAAGAATTAGGAATTAGGCTTGTAAAGGAAGGTAATTAAAGAATTAGGTTTGTAAGGAAGGTTAGCATCAAGAGATCGACCGATGTATCGGCCTGGCCGATATATCAGTCGATATTTGGGTTTTACCGATATGGCGGTATCGGCCAAAACGGCCGATTTTATCGCCCTCAGTAGGTGTTGACAAAACGCTGTTATATTCCTCACGCATCCAGACAATTTGCGCTAGAAGGCACAACGAAGCAAGTCAAGACAATTATCTGACAGCAACGCTAGCAGGTGCGGTTTCATAAACAAGCAGGCAAGATTGACCATGGAGCATGCGTCGGCCGTCGCAGCCGAAACAAAAGCATCATCGGGAAGTTTCGCAATGCTTGAAGCTACCGCGTGCAGGTGTTGTGTGCGAACAAACTCCCGTTGTACTTTCGGAAGTTTTCGCAGCACGAAACGTTTGATTGTAACTTAAAGGTGCAGAAGTCGAATCGATGCCTAGTTTAGCAGATTAATTTTTTAAAAGTTTGCATGAAAAATGAATTGTGTTATGTCAAGCAACATTTATGGCGGTATGGATATGATTACAAATGCAATCGCTACTCACTAATGACGACAACAGTCGCTGTGAAGCAGTTGCACGTAACATCCCAAGGATTCTACTTTTCTTAACTTGATCGATGTAGGCCTAGCGCCCTGGTTTATACTGTACGCAAGCTAAAATATCGTGTTCATGGGTTAACTTTATCGACATTTTCCACGAGGCATGATAATGATAATTGTGATCTCACAATCCAAGCTGTTGCAACGTGCTGGTTTGTGGATATGGCACACAAGTTACGGAAGCGCTACTCCAACATTTCACAAATACTTTGAAGTGGCGATTTGTCGTTTAGTCCAATAGCAGCGCGGTAGTCAGTTTTAATTGTTGCATCACAATTGTTGTTGTCCGTTTGTTAAACACGACCAGCGAAGGAATGTTTGCAAGTGCAACAACGCATGTTAAAAGCGCAGTGTTTGTGATTGGATCAGAACTACCGGGCATTATTGCACAATCATCGGATGCGTAATGCGCGCATGTGCATCTTAGCTATTGGCATGGCGACTTGTTCTATCGAATTTACTTCTGGCGGACGGGCGGTAATCGGTTATAGCCTAATGCTGCTTTTGTTTAGGCTAGGTTGTAGATGACCAGCTAACTTATTGCAGGCTACTTGGTGCAAATGCAGAAAAAGTTAGCTTTCTGCATGACAATCTTAAAACTGTTGATGTGGAACTACTGAGTATTGACAAATCAGTTGAGTTGTTTCATTTCATACCGATACCAGTACTTCAGTTGCAGTAACTAATTTAAGTGACGTAGTTTGCTTTTTTAAGGACATGCAGTTAGTTATTTAATGTCACGTTCATGGGCGCAATTTTGTTGTAAAATGTGGGGGGACAGCTTGGTGTGAAACCAATATAGTCATCGGGTCGATGCAGAAGTGACGTTTTGTATATACAGCAGTGGCATAGCCAGCCCAAGAATTTTGCGGGGGGCAAAATGTTTGAATTTAGGCGAATAACACTATTTTGTTTGGAAAAATGACTCTCAAGCACAAAATGACTATATGTTCTAAGTTTGGGGGACATGGCCCCTTTGGCCCCCTGGCTACGCCTATGATATACAGAATACCAATCTTATTTCTACAGGTGTTTTGAGAGCAACACTAATCACGCTTTGTTTTGACCTTGCAGATGATTTACATATTAATATACTTGAATTTGTTGCTGGACATGGTAGTTCAGCCTGCTTCCTTTAATATCGTATTTGGATGCAAACAAGCACAGCAATATCGTAGAACATATCAGTTGGGTTTTATCAGAGCTGTCAGTTGGAGTGCACAAAATGCTGAATCCCATTGTTCGCACATGCATATCACTCTTACAGTAGAACACTTTAGTTTTCATGCATTTCATAAGAAGTGTGGATTAGGTTACAGCACGATTTGATGTCTTGTTCAAGTCGCATAACGTTACCAAGACGATAAATATTTTTCTTGAATATTTCCGTTTTCTGAAAAAGCTACCAATCTTTTCAATGCTACTGGGCATCATGCATGCAGCCCCACCCCTACCACAATCTCCATTGATATCCTCTTACCAGCAGGAAAAGCATTTGGCCTAAAATTAGCGTAGCCTACTTCACAAAATGATTTCAAGCTATTTTTACTGTTGGTGGGTGGAGGATGTATCCTTTCAATCTCCTCTTGTTCCTCCTGCATACATTCACACACATAATTGTAAAAGAGCCTCCTTTTGAAGCCTGAACCCGGCTCGATCCCGAAATCTCAATCCCGATGCCGGCTCGAATCCGACATTTATTTTTGAAGCCCGATTTTGGCCCGAATGCCAAAGCTACCAAGGGAGTGAAGATATGCGCAACTGCGGAGTAACAAAAAACGTTGTGTGCAGGTGTAGTTGCAGGTACACGGTTTATCACACCCAAAATAGCAACCACCTTGCCCAAAACATTGGCATAATCTAGCACAAACGTAGCATGTTAGTCAATGATAATACTGCGGAATATAATCTCAAGAAAAAAAGAAACTATCACGAAAGAAACTATCTACGATAGGCATAAAAGGAACTTTTTATAGACATGAAAAGGCGGCTTGTAGGCTTCTTAAAACAAGCCAAGAATCGCGTGGGTGATTGATCTTTTCGACCTAACACCATCGCGTGCTAATTTCCTCAACGCTGTCGCCTTCTCAAAAAGTGTGTGAGACTAATCGCGGCAGAGAATAAAAGAACGCAGCTGTGTTTGCAAACAGAATTAGCTGCAAGAAAATCACAATCACTTCACTCACAGAAGTTACTGCGGTGAGCACACAAATCTACGTCACGAAAAAAAATCATTACTCTTAATGTTATAAAAACGTTTTGTATGCAGGCCCGAAATATTTTGACAAACTTAAGCCCGAGCCTGACCCGAAAAGCCCGGCCAGACGTATAACTCTGCACCACGTCAAAAGTTTCATTCTAAGAGTTCTACTTGCATAACGACACAAAAATATATTTGAGATTAAACCAAAATGCACAACAGCGAATTGGCAAAAAAGTACCAAGTTTAACCTTCAACACGAAAAGAATGTCCAACAAAACTAGGTGTGATGTACCTGTAAAGCAAATGTTTCGCACTTGGATGAAAACATTGCTACATTGTGGGTTTGGTTAAACTCAAGTAAATCAGATGACTTACGAACCAACGCATTCAGCACAAGAACGAAGTGTAAGAGTCAAGGAAAAAAATATCTTTTGGATTTGTTGGTCACCATGGTCACGACATTACAATAAGTTAGGATAAATGTATATTTTATCCTTATTTCTGAGCCAAGTTCCTACGTTTTGAGCTATAGGTCAATGTACAGCTAGGTAAATACTGTAGTCTACTTCTCCCATGTTTTGATTGAAATCCTGTTCACTAATGGTTGAAAGAAGTCTTTTGTGAAACTCCCCATCTCAAAACTAAGTCTCCACAGTAGTGCTGCTTTTTATCTTCGGGAAAAGATTCGCAGAGATTTGTCTGAAAATCTAACTTTCTAACACTATGTACACCAGCATCATTAAATTACACGCTGTCTGTTTCTGAATATGTGACAACCAACGTTATAGCACAGCCAGTTACATTTCTGCACGGAACAAATCATGACTGTACTGTGGTCTCTAACATGTGCAGCTGTAATACTCTCACTGTTACAAGAAAATAACCTTTCTAACAGTATACCACACAGGGTAAAATTTCGGACAGAAGCAGTTAAGCATCTTTCACGGTCTCGAGAAACTTGAAAAATGCTATAAATTATTTTATCAAAGCTAAAATTTATAAACTAACAGAATCAGTGATACCACACCAAACTCTGTTTCAACATCAACCTGGCTATGTGTGGCCTACCATCTAACATGAAGAGCTTTTCACACAAAACGTGATAAACGTCACTTTCATTTTTGAAACCTCCCAAAATACAAAACCTAATCTCCAACTACAAAACCTAAAGAGAAAAAAGTGGGGAGGACATAGCATATTATGTCCCCCCCTTCTTAAAAAGTGGGTGGAAACGTCCCCCGCATCCCCCACCAAATTGTGCCCATGGTCACGTTACATCAAAATTCCAAACTTGATTCTTTAAGACTTGGATTGACTTCTCAAATTGAAAACCCACTGAGTTGCAGAAGCGTCTGAAAGGTTGATTTGTGAAATATATCAAAAACAAAATTTCAAAAAATTTATGTGGTACAGTAACTGTTAACAAACATACTATCATAAACCAAAAAAGTTACTGCTGTTTTGGAAAAATTTTCATTTTTGGCAATGGGCAATTGAATGCAGTGCTGTACTAATTTTAACCTCTTTAACTTGATACTTCATTTTGTACTTCCTTCTTCCTTTTCATTGTTCACCATCTTTAAACTTTCAAGCACTGTTTTTTTTTGGTTTGAGCACTGTAGGCAGTTCTCTTACATTCAGTGCTCTTTTCTTATTGTTTTGTTATTTTAACATTCTTTTTTTATTCGTGGCACTGTGTTTTTTCATTGCAAACAGTGGATACTATGTTAACAGGTTAATAAAATATTGAAATTGCTGCAATTTCAAAAATTTTAGCTCATAAATCCTGATTTTTGAAGTTTTTGAAAAAAGGTATGGCATAAAATACACCCTATTTTTGATAATGAAGCAGAAAACAAGATTTAAAAATGTTGGAAATATGGGCATCGGCCTCAAAAAAGCCATATTGGTCGATCTCTAATCAGCTCCATTCAGTAAGATTTCTATCACAGTATCTTTCAAAACAAAACCTATTATGGGATTCTTGGGTTGGTTTGCTTAAATTCTCAAGAAAATTGCATTGAAAGCCTTGCAACAACTGGTGCTTATGACTACCACATACAGTACATGTCAGATAAAGGATTTTTGTGTTTGGTCATGCTGAGAAGTAAAAAGTGAAATGTAGTGAAATGCGTTGACTCATTGACAAGGGTGACATTCAAAGAATTAATTCATCTGCAGTTTCAAAAGTTGATCACTAAAGTACAGGATCAGTGCAGTCACTAGTTAATGGCTTTTTGTTGAAAACAGTAATGCCTTACTATTGTTTTTTTATTATTTTGTTATTTGTGTCTACAGAGGCAGTGTTCTGTTCTCGTGTCTGATTCTCACTGAGGCCACAGTTTTTCAGATTTGTGTCTTTGCTCATTAAAATACATCAAATGACTAATTTTGTTGCTGTAATAGGTTCCCATATCTTGACAGTTAATGCAGATTTCGCTGTCAATTTAAAAGAGTGGCTTAGCTTTAAAGGAGATTCTGTACATAAGTCCATATCAGTAATAACACTGTATGTAGTTAGGTTGTTACTGTCATATCCATGCATTCACAATAAGGTGAATGGGAATGCACCAATCAATGGCAGAGGTAAACAAAATCAAAAAAGGGTAAGAATCGCTGACAGGCTTACTTTCATAAGAACAACTATACACATGTTATTTCAAATTAGCAATTTGTTCCTGTATATACTTTAGTGAGAAACTTGTGTATCTTTTTTCTCTTTTTTTTCCTTGACAAATTTCAAAAATATGAAGTACCAGTTGTTCCACTTATAATGTTTTAATAGTCAAACTTTAATACAATACCAAATCATAAAATAAAGCTAATGAACATGTTGATGGACTCATTATGATGCACTGACAACAAACATATGCACAAAAGCCATCGCTTTTGAGTCTTTCTGAAGTTACACACAATGAAATTTTCACATTGTGTAAGGTACCTTAACCACTTCATCTGCCATGGCAGCAGAACACTACGTAAGAGCTGCTGAGTCATTGCGTCATACCGCTTAGGGTTATTAAGGTTAAGGTTTTAAGGCTTAGGTTAAGATTTTTGGTATTAGGGGATTGGGTTTTAGGGTTGGGGTTTAGGATTAGGGTTATAGTGTATACGTAAGGGTTTACAGTTATGATTTATTCTTAGCAATGCAATAGCTCAGCAGTTCTCACGAGCATTGCCACCGCCATGTGGCTGTGCAGAGTTGGTGGAGGTTTGCCTACATATTGTTGCGATAGAAAAGTACGAGTGGCATGTGCGCAAAGCTTCACACTGTGGCTGGAAGCAACAATAGAGAACATACACCGCAATCACTCTTCGCGTACACCAGTCATTTTGTTTAATCGTTCGCATGTTAGTATCCAAGGTTTGCAACAACATCCCCTCCTTTTTACAACAAACCGCATCGATCGCATGTCCTTTTTGTGAAGGCCATTGTCTTGCAATCGGAAAATCTGAGCGGCATGTGTGCAAAGCTGCACACTGTGGCAGCAAGCAACAATACAGATCATGCTCCGCAATCACTCTTCACGTATGCTAGTCATTTTGTTCAATCGTTTGGACATTGGTATCGGCAGACATTCCACGCCGCAATCACTCTTTTATTGCTTGTTCGTGCCACATGTATATGGGTGTTGTTCTTCGCGCACATCCCATTCGTGGTGAATCACACATTTAACGCAACGCCAACGGAGAGGTTGCAACAATGTACCAGATAACATTTTCATTGAGCGTAACTTTGTAAATACTAACCTCTGACACCTTTTGTGCTGTGCATATGTTCATTGTCAGCACATCATAGTGAGTCCATCAACATGTTTATTGATGTTATTTTCTGATTTGGAGTTCAACTAAAACTTGACCTTTTCAATTCTTCTAATTCTGAAAATGCTTCTAAGAAGTTGATGAAAAAAAAGTATTTCAAAAGTGGAATCATTATCAAGGCCTAAAAGTAAACATGTTGACCTCAATTATTATGAAAGCAAAGTACTGTAATGCTCATTTTTCTTTTCAATGACAAGTAATTTGCTGCAGATCAATATGGTTACAGCATGGATTCCTCAATTCCCGAACTGCATTGTCACTTACACATTGTATTTTGCAATGCATAAGTACTAGTTTCTGTGCCCAGCATTAGTGGTGAAATGCCCAGTACCAGAGATGAGCGGAGTCACATTTTCTGGCCTCCGACTCTACTCCTGCTTTGGACTTACGGACTCCCGCTCCAAAAAATTCTAAAATCTGACTCCTGTTTTCGCTCCAAAAAAGACCAAGCACACACTGAGCGGCAATCTCTGGAACTTTGCATGAACCACACAAATTTACAGCAGAGACTAACTTGCTTCAGTACTGGATTGAACTGTCTCTTAGGACTTCAATGGAATTCTAATAAAGTGATTTAGTATAGGTGATTATGAACATTCCATAAAAATAGACACAGACTTGCACAGAACTCAAATCTTGGTTTACCACAGTGTTAATATCTTATTTTAATAGATAGTGCCTGGAAGAAAGAACAGCGAAGACATCAATAGTTTTTGAAGAAAAATGCTTTTCACCGACATATGCAATTGCAACTTAACGAAAATAACTCAATTTCCAACATATTGTTTTGGAAAACATGGGATTTTACTGAGAAAACTGAAGTTGCACATAAGTATATACTGCTGAAAGATTTTGGAACACCTCAGTACATTGTACAAGGATAATAATGAAACAAATGTACAAAACTCAACCTTAAAAAAGGTATTCAAATATGCATTCTAGTGAACCTTCATTCACAAACCACACCTGAAAACTAACTGTTTTTTTAACACTTTGCAAGTGCTTGAGTCAGCAAAATGTAAACGCGCCTAGATTCTTACAAACTGAAACCAGAAAAAAGCTGGCAGTTGTCAACCTGCAGCAATTAATCACAGAAATAAACCTAGCAAACATTTATTCCTACTACAGCAATAGGCTCAAATAGACTTTTAAACTGTGATCATGCTGAAACATGCCACAAACATAACAGAATATAAAACTCCTAACAGACAATATACTGAAATAAACACATACAGAGTAACTTGGTATGCTTTGCTTTCAATATTCTTTCTATGACATATGTTTCATTAACAGGGTTCCCACACAATTTTCAAAACCAAATTCCATGACATTCCATGACTTTTTCCATGACTTTTCCATGACCTTTGTTACACTTTTTCCATGCGTGTTTAATTGATACTACACTTG
>Ga0210059_1002940_pt1 | contig 26992 bp, 13 predicted proteins | sample Ectturendosymbi2_FD_188042 | JGI IMG/M metagenome (GOLD analysis project Ga0210059, IMG submission 188042) | Ecteinascidia turbinata endosymbiont from Florida, USA - Sample 2 (SPAdes) (version 2) | ecosystem: Host-associated > Tunicates > Ascidians > Unclassified | place: Key West, Florida... | reverse complement strand
TGATTCCAAAAAGGACAACGGGGACAGAGCCTGGTACGACGCTGACCGTGAATGGTATGATTCCAAAAAGGACAACGGAGACAGAGCCTGGTACGACGCAGACCGTGAATGATATGACGCCCATAAAAGAGAACATTGAAGTAAGGCAATTGTTCATGAGTAGCAGTAATTTCACAGACGTTCAACCCTGTGGTCACTCTAATCTTTATCTGCCCATTGTTTGTTGAATTTCTCCCCTGTAACATGTCTGCTTTTTCGGAAAAATATACTTAACTTGTTTGATCTACAGTTTACCGGAGGTTTGTGCCAGACGGCACATAACTGTCGTTGTTCACCTAAGCCCTGATTTTATCTGATTTGATAAATATTTTTGTGGCTTTTGTATAGTTATTTATTTTGAAGCAAACGTTAGTTTTTTCATAACTTGGCTTTACCTTACTTGTGCCTGGTCCTGAACTGCCATTCATCGTCAGCCCTATATCTGTCAAAAAGCCCTGTTTTGCAACAACACGTTTTCAGTGGTGTCTGAAAAAATCAGTGCAATTTATTTGAATCATTTTTTATAGTCTGCCACGGTAAATCAAACAGTGGCAGATTTACGGGTGAAAATACTCAAAATGAATACTTTCTCAGCAGATACTGTGTTTTTGTGATTTGCGGAAGAGACAGGGGATGGGTCAGCAATTTTCACAATTGCTTGTAATTAACTTCATTTCATAGAAAACCTTGGCTCTAATGCTTTAGACAAGGGACGCAGTAAGACGACGTACGTTATTGTGCAAACATGTGGTTATAACCTACTCGAGGATTATGTGCTGAGGTTCTAAAAACAGTTCACTTCCTAAACGTTAGGTCACGCAAGGGTGTACGCAAGGGGTGGGGTTGAAAAAAACCCTTAAGCTTGATATTTTACGAAAACTTACCAAAAAAACTTCAACAATAAACTTTAATTTTACAAAAACTTTGATATGAATTTGCGTGTAAATTTCAAGGAACATTGTAAATGGGCCAAAAACTAACGATTAAGTTTTGGTGACAATCAGGGTTATCGTTTGCATCAAGAAAGCATCTCATCACTTTTCTCAGACCTTTTGTCCACTACGCATGTTTAAAATTGTGTTCAGCGATTGTTCACTTTATCCGAAACAGTGGTCTTTATTTTGTCTGCTATGGCTGATCAGCTCAAGCGCTGACCGCATTTGCTACATTACCAAATTTTGTAGCATGATAGAACTGTTGCACGAGCTCAAAAACAGCAGTTGTTAAGATAGAAGCATTCAGGCATTTGGTAATGTCTCAGCAAGGAAAATGGAAAACTAAAACTTTGCTGGGCTTCTATATATAACAAAAAGTCGAAAGTTTTCTTGCGTACTTTATGCCCATTCTCAATTCTTGTGTAGTTTAGCAAGATCCGATCTTGTAAACTGGGGTGTGCGTCAGACAGTCCAGCCGCACACTTTCTATGCTCGACTGCTCGTATTCGACGACTGACGAGACATTAGCGTAGCCTCATTTTGCAGTTGTGAATTACTCTTGACGCAGCGATGAGTGTGTTTTACCCTTTTTCAACGCGCAGCCTGATATTTTTGTAGTGATGAACTGCTGTGTCGTAGCGTCGAGGTTATCTTATTCCAATATCCTAGCTTAGAGCGCTGATAGTTTATATTCGGTGCAATGACACACAAAATAAGGGGAGTGCGTGTAGAAGAATAGCATATTATGTCAACAAACTTCGCCAAAACATTAGTTTAAAAACATGAATACGATGTCAAATTGTGACTTCACAAACAGCGCACACCAAATACTAATAACACCAAATGCCACTGAATGAACCCCCTATGAAAATTTTCTGCGTGCGCCACTGAATTCACGTTTCTGCTTCAACAAACATTGAAATCGACTTTATTTTTAGAGCTCTTGCATTTCCATTTGATGAGTGAAACAAATTTGTTGAAGTATTGCCTGGACTATAACACTAAATAATGCTTTCATTAAAACCGTGCATTTAGCTTTACTTGAAATTAACTATGGTGCAGTAATGGTGTCTGACCTTGAAAAAAGCCACGTAAGTGCAGTAAATGGTGTCTGACCTTGAAAAAAGCCACGTAAATGGTCTGACCTTGAAAAAAGCCACGCAAGCTTAGGAGTGCCGTTGTAAGTTCGCGTTCTTTAAACAATGTATTGTAAAGGTTAAAATATTAGATACACGTTTTGCCGTCCGCTTGCATTTACTGTGTAATTGTCTTAAAACTTTGCGTCACTTTCCAATATCTTGTTGCACAGCTCACTGTAAGACAGTTTGGGTCTCTTGCTATACTGGCTAAAAACATCGAAACTGAACCGTTATAACATTTGTGATATACTCATTTATAATACCACCATTTCACATAAAATGTCAGCCATGCTTTATCGTGCAGAACCTTTCCACAACATCTGAATTCTGCTCCCGTTGTTTTTACAGTAAATTCTGGATGATGAAGATGCATGGAGCGGCAAATACGACGAACAGCAATTAAGTTTTTATTATTGAGCGATGCAAACATGAAAATAAACGTAGTGCACTGCGTAAACTCGCCCTCATTTCCTCTCCTCCAGAGAATTGTGGAGTCATGAAAAGCACAGTTAGAAACAATTAGGGTTTCAGAAAAAGTGTAACGTCAAAGGTTCATTTGAATGCCGTGCTTTCATCGCCACATTCCGCATTGCCACCAAAGGTGAAAGATAATAAATATGTGCAGCAATCCACTTCATCCAGTCCAGTGACCCAGAGCACCAAACAACAAACACACGCATTTATGAAATTTATGTATCAGCGAGATGATAAGCAAATGATCTAAGTGCAAAGAAATATGTGCCGAATAATATGAAAAGTTTTTTTCTGGATTTTGCAAGGTTGTCATTGATGGCTGATAATGTAGACCAGAATTTTTAAAAAATGTAACTCGAGCAAATAACCAAATGGAAATGCAGACTTCTGAGTTTTCCAAGTGTAGAAGAAATGTGAACATCAAACGACAAATCGTAATAATTCGCTTTTTTGTTAACCACGGGGAAATAGCCGTGTGAATTAACGAGCAATATTCACAGATAACAAACTGGTCAACGGGCTATCGCTCATGCATGAAACTTTAACGGTCGTGACTGAGATGCAATGCCGTAGGAAGAAATCAAAATTTGGAGACAGAGCTTTCACTGTACTTACTACGGCCTGAAACCCATAGTTCAGCCGATATTTTAACGTATGACAATTTTAAGTAGATTTTCAGAAACATGGAAAATAAATCTTTTGTTTAAGCAGGTAGATCTGCCAAATGTTTATCCCGAAACATCTCGCGCGAAAACAAAGCGTTTGGCGGGTGACGCACAAATTCTATTTCCATGAACTTCAGTCTTGTTGTATGAAAATACAAAGCGCTGACCGTTCATCGCTTGCATCACAAACTTGCAAACACAGCGATAATTTGCAAACCGAACATTGAGCAAAACAAGCCCCTGAGTTTTTCCCTCCTATTGTTGGAAACTCACTCTGGCGATTACAACTAACTCAACACGCCGAAACGCTGGCCCAGATCTGTCCCTTTGTTTTTTCAAAAAAGCGTAAACCATTTTAGAAAAAAACACAAGGTATAATGTATTTAAACAAATAAAAATAGGCAGCCTCTCTTTTGCAAGCAACAACCCAATAGTATAGGCCAAAATTTTGATTGGAGTGGCAAATAATCGCAGTTGATCTATACCAACCGCGGCAGAGTCTCATCTTCGCCATTACGTCATTTTCGAAGTCAGTCTTTGCAGTTTGTACAACTTTTTAGTTGAAGAGCTTCTTGCAGTTGCGCTCGAAAATCGCTTCCCTCAGAAAATTCAAGAAATTTCCTACCAAACAAACTGCTGCCTTTTTCTCAGAACCCGCCGCCTCCTTTTTGTTATCACCTCCCCCCCCTTGGCCTTGTGTCCTTCCACGGCAACGACCATGACTCACTTTGAAACCTACTGATCTATAAAATCCGTTTAAATCTCACACAAACTTTGCAGATATCGAAGTGTTAGAACTGTAAGCCGAGACTTTAGTTGAACTTATTTGGCGATAATTAGGAATTTACTAAACAAAAAAGACATCATGCCAAGAACGCCATAGCACGGAAAAACCGGAAGTCTGTGGAGTCGTTGCCCCTTGACCGGTAGGGAATCTCTGTCATAACCACGTTCAGATCGATGTGTTGCGTGTACCTGGGAAAGAGTTGCCATATGATCAACGCAGTTGCGCAGGGAGTGCTGTGTCGCCACCGGTCACTCTCCGTGGATCAAGTGCTCAGATCCGCAAGGATCTGGGGGTGGCAGAGAAAGTATAAACCCATAGCTAAAATGAAACTCTGCTGGTTTGTCATTATCCTTTCGCATCTAGCAAGCTGTACAAGTGTTTGCAGCGGTTATACAATGAGGACGAGCCATTGACTGAGTCATCCAATGCAGCCATCGTATATTGTTGGAATGGAGTAGCTGGGAGGTCCTGGGGTCGGTATTCCCAAAATTCCGCATTCGAACTTCATATGCCACCAGAAGTGATCTGCAGAGTCTAACGCGCTGCTCCTGCAAAACAAAAAAATACTAGCAGCAACACAAGAAACAAATCACACAATCACAAATATACACACAAAAGGAAAAAATTTCAAGTGTAGAGGTCAATGGGAATACGTGTGAGAAGTAAAAAATGAGTTGGCTGTTAAAATAAAAGAACTGAGGGCAAATATGTAGTGAAATGCATCAACACCAATTACGCAAACTTAATACGCTGTGATTAGGATATATCTATAATGTTTTTTCAATGTAAATGAAGGAGAGTACATTCGAAGTTAGACGAGTCGTCAGTAAAGCTTACTCTAACCGATTCAAACGAATTCCATTCCAATTCTGCACGAAGTAAACCAGGCCAGCAACAAATATTTCCATTTTCCGGATCCAATCAGCAGTGATACGTACCGGTGTAGACGTTTTTGGGACCCAATATTTTTGAAGATATTCGTGGTTTTATCAGCTTTTCAGCTTTTCAAGCATCGCAACGACGTTTTTGGCTTCGGTAAACAAGGTTGAAAACTTTTCTTCGTTCCTAGTTTTTCTCGAGTGTTCCAAGAGATCACTGTGTCCCCGTTGCTTACACAAGATCACAATGTACATTATGCAGATAACGAGCAGCAGTCTGGGAGAAGAAATGTCAAATATCAACAAAAAATGCTAAGTCAGGTTGATGTCCATCACAGACGGTTCCGAGCCAAGTCAGGTTGATACAAAATGATTTGTTAAAAATACTAGCTTATTTACTGGTACCAATTGAATGCCACTAGGATTTCATTTATTTAAAAGAGGTTGAATCACATACGGAGGAAACACAAGTCTTGACCAAAAATAACTGTATTTTTGGCGTTGGATCCTGGATCTAAGACGTGTTAATATTCCCAGCAAGATTTTTTGAACCATGTTGAAGTGGCTAGATTGAACTAATTTCCCCCCAAAAAAATACATTTACGCAATGAAAGCAACGTGCATATGGAGCATCAGTCTGGGAAGTTGAAATAGGATCTTCTCGTGTTCCTATGGCCAAAAAACGATATTTTTGACAAAATTCCAAATATTTCTATTTTGATGTTTTAGTGTTTCATACTGATATTTTTGGCAACGATATTTTTTGCAAAATTTAATTCCAAATATTTAGATTTTGTCAAAAATATCGCTGTTTGGCCATAACTTGCAAACCACTAACACTAGAAAGCCGATCAAGGGCTCTAAAGGTGCGGATTATGCCTAGTTTGTGTTAAAAGAAAAAGTGAGTAATTTGGCACATTTAACAGCTCTCTAACTCTATCGGTCCGCAAGTTATGACTGAACTAAGCCAAAGCAACTACAGTGGCTTTGCGGTACGTTAAGGGCTTGAGTAAAATATGCTGAAAAACAGCTACAGACGGTTCCCCAAATCTTCTCACATATTTGAAATTGCGATTCGTTTCTCAAAATTTTTCGCCAGTAAACAAATTTTAAATCCGGAAGATGAAAATGGACAAGGTTGAAGTGTCCTGAACCTCTATTTTTTACTCTTTTTTAACTTTAGCTTTTATTTCCTTAACTAAGAATTTACGGTTGTATGCTTTTTGCTGAAGTCTACTGAGACTGATATTTAACACTAATAATTGCGAAACGTTCTCCATCCACAAACCAACTTTTTTGAACCAAGCTTATTCTGGTTGAATGACTCGCACGACTTGGCAACGTGTTGAATAAGTGCGCAAGGCGCTGGCCAGGAGCTTGCCTATATGCTAACTTGATCCGCAAAGGTATTCAAAACCGTGTGCTGCTCGCTTTCAAGCGAAAACTTTAATTAGGCTATTTTACATGTTTCCATTCCATACCACTGTGCAGAATGCCGACTGCTTTCCTCGTGAAAATCAGGTATTTTTGTTAGTACTACAACGCCACTTCTACAGTTGGTTGAGCCCGCACCAACAAAGCTGGTAGGCTGGGTTTGATTGCCGGTCGAGTTTACTTGCGGAACGTATACAGCCTCATGCTCGGCGTTAATGGGTGAGTGCAAGGAAACGGTTCACGCGGGGTGTTGCTATATTGACTCGCCAGCGCCATGAGTGCAGCATTCACTGCGACAAAAGTCGGGTGGCCTATAGCGCAAGCGGAGATGAGGTGGGCGCCACAGACCATTCATCACTAGGGCAACCCAATTTTTGTCCTATAAACTTAAAATTTTGACTTTATTTTGACCAATAATTTTTCTGCGTTTGCAACTGCAAAATAATTCATCCTTATGAGTTGAGGTTAAGCTTGGAAATTTAAAAAAATTTGGTTGTTTATTTTTGGCGATGGTATGTTGATAAATACATCAATAACTACAGTAGAGTCAAACCTGAGAGCATCATGAAGTTGAAACAGTATATGAATAATGGATTTACCACTTACCAAACCAAGTACTCTAAGACCACGTTTCTTGCCTTACCACGCCTATCCTACATAATATTCAATCGTCCAGTAAAAGGCAAAACAACATTATTACGTCAAAAATCACAACAAACCCATCATTATTGCAGATTTGCAACTAAACTTGCAAAAGCATATCAATATATGATGTTGTAGTTTCAACAAAAAATCGCTAAAGAGAATAAAAGTTGTGCAGATAGAAAAGTTGAACTAGCGATAAATTTTGACCTAATGATAAAGTTTGACTTTTTTTGACCTAATGACTTGGGAATCCCACATGGTATGAGCGTGAAATTTGGTTTTTGGTCGTTTCATAAACTTTGGAAAAGGCAGAAAATTTTTGACTTTATTGACTTTTGGTTGCCCTACTCATGACACTTCCGAAAGGAGTGCAAAAAGCAAGTATATAAACGAAACTGAACTACAGCGCCATCAATATTGCTACAAACGTATAAGCTGTTTTAACAAGTAATTTAACTCCTTACTTAAGCTTAATGATTTGTTGAATCACACCTCTTATTTGTAGAAAATGAAATGTCTAGCTCCACTTGCTTGTGGGGAGATGAAATTGGGATACATGCTTCACAAAAACGGTGTGGAGAAACGCAGAAAAAAATAGTTTAACAAGGACCTTGTTAACTTGTTAAAGTAGGTGGCAACTGACAAAGCGAGTAGCCTTGCCATTTGCTAATGTAATCATCCTGATCTCCTGCGAACGTCCACGTAAATTTCATTACTTGTTGTTTTGTCTACAGCATTTTGGGGCTCGGTACCAGTCAAAAAGTGAGGATCTAATTCCATTTGGTGTCAAGAAAAACTTTGTTTGAAACTCATCTGAAATGGCAGAAGAACAAGTTTTTCCAAATGCGCAAGTGAGTTACAATACATATGTATTGTTTGATTGCTTGATTTGCTTGAGATTAGATTATTACTGATGATTTTGCAGAATGTGGTGTGAAAAAGAGGTGACCGGAGTCATTTTTTCAGACTTCGACTCCTCTCCTGTTCCAAAATTTTTGAATCCGGGTCCGGCAATTCTTCAAATTTGAAAAACCGACTCCTGTTCAGACTCCGGCTATAATCATCGATCCAACCGTAATTTACCCATGTTTTTACTTAAGAAACGACCGCACAGACTCCTGCTACTGCCGAAACGGAAAAGCGGTTCCGGATCCGGGTCCGGTTTTTCACAAATTTTTGACTCCGGGTCCGAAAGAAAAACGAGGAATCCTGTCGGTGTCGACTCCGGCACTCCGGATCCGGTGCCACCACTGGTGTGAAGACAACTTCTGCTAACTTTATTATTCATTACTGCATTGTAGAGAAGTTTATGTCCTTTCTTATGTTTCTATCGCAGTGAAAGTCGAAAACTTCGTCCCAAGAAAAGATTCAGCAAGCATCGGCACGCAAAATATTTGACTGTTTGATTTTCATGTTTCGTGTTTTTCACCTTTCATGTCTTTTTTTATGTGGACAACACGATGTGGAAATGTATGTTGGATGCAAAAACCTAAAAAAAAATTTACGCTTATTTATTCGCACTCAAACATCCACCAGTCGACTGCAAACAATTTTGGCGAATAATGACTGGAACTGCAATGCTGGACTCAAGTCCTTCACAAACACTGCATTGGTAAGCTAAGCGGATAGAAACTGATCAAAGGTTAGCAGTAACCAATGGAAACCAGAGACGCTGGAGATATGATTATTTTGCGCAAGCAGGCAGTTTACTCGCCTGTATCGCAAAGCAGACTGAAGCCGGCTTGCTATAAACTGAGCAGAACATATAGATTACTTCGACTGTTAATTCTATTTACTCATTTCAGGATAGTTAATTACGTTTGGACAGTGCGCTCAGGGAAGAGCTGAGTTGAGGCGGAAGTTGACTTGCAGTTGTCTTAAAAGTTACTTGTACGTTAACGTTTTTACCCAGATGGCGAGTGAAATCAACTTTTCTTTGAAATGGTTCATGCAATACGTCCTACTGCAATGAAATGCCACGTTTTAATTATCCCGCAGTTACACATTCCTTTGAAATGCAGTTTATTGCTTTATGAATCGCATTAGCACGACTGCTTCAAATCACATGCAAGAAAGTATAAGCGTACAGCATGGGAATGCAGCGGATGCGGTCGCATCCCCAACGCTGCAAATTTGGCCATCATTTGGGCAAACATTTTCAGCTGTTACAACCTCTCCGGTGGTGTTGCGTTCATTGTGTGATTCACCACGAACGGGATGTGCGTGAAGAACAATACCATATACAAATGTGGCGCGAACAAGCAATAATAGAGTGATCATGGCATGTGAACTCTATTGTTGCTTGCTGCCACAGTGCGAAGCTTTGCGCATATGCCGCTCGGGATTTCCGATCGCAACAAAATGGTGCTGTGGTCAGGATGTGAAGGTCGTGCGGAGTTCAGCCTTCACACAAAGAACGTGCGATCGGTGCGGTTCGTTGTAAAAAGGAGGGGATGTTGTTGCAACCTCTCCGGTGGTGTTGAGTTGATTGTGTGATTCACCACGAACGGGATGGGCGTGAAGAACAACACCATACATATATGTGGTTCGAACAAGCAATAATAGAGTGATCATGGCATATGAACTCTATTGTTGCTTTCTGCCACAGTGCGAAGCTTTGCGCATATGCCGCTCGGGATTTCCGATCGCAACACAACCTTCGGGCAAAGTATGCAGCTGCATTGATATATAAGTGAGGTAGTGTCGATTTTCCCAACTAAGGCAAAATAATGACCAAAACGGTAAAATAATTTCAGACTATTTTGCCATTTTTTTGCCCTTGATGGCAGAATAGACACTGTCCTTGAGTGAACTGGAATCATGTGATTCCAACAGCCTTCATCAAAAGTAGGGCAAAAAAATCATTCAAGTTTTGGGTTAAATTAGAAACATTTGAATAAATTAGGAGCATTTGGATCTGGTCCAACAGCTTCAATTAAATCTGGGCAAATGAGAAAAGCTTCATTCAAACTTGGGTGAAAATAAAAACATTCGGATAAATTGGAAACATTTGGGTTAAGTCCATCAGTCATACCAAATTTTGGCAATTTGCAATACCTTTATTCAACTGTAGGCAACTTCAAACAGTCTTGTTCAAAGCTGGGCTGTATAGAATAGTTCCATTGAAATTTTAACACATTTAAAAAACGTCTGGGTGAACTACAAGAGCTTTATTAAAATTTGGATGAAATCAGAATCATTTAGGTAAATTTCATCAATCTCAATGAAATTTGAGCAAATAGGGACAACTTCATTCAGTAAGAAATGTTTCCATAAATTGGAAAAATTTGGGTAAATTCCAATACACTAAACCAACTCTGGCCAAATGGCAATAACACCATTCAAATTAAGGCCAAGTGAAACATTTTCATTCAATTTTGGGTAACTTCAAACAGCTTTATTCATTTTTGGGAACTTCAAACAGCTTTATTCAACTTTGGGGAACTTCAACCAACTTCAATCCAATCTGGGTAAAGTCCAATTGTAAGATTGAAATTTGCATGCAATTACAAATGTTATATCTGTTGCTTTGCCATATGCTGTTTGTTCTGGGATGCATACGACAAGACAAAAGATACTTGGTACTGTATTTTATTCAAATGGGTTCATACGCATACCAAGGTACATTGTTGCAAAAGCTACGTTTGTTTAACATACCCGAATATTACCCGGAACACACAATCGTTTCACGCATTTAAGTCTTTACTTCAATTAAACGTTATGTTTCATACGTAATAATGAATGGTCTATAAAATTCCAACTTACATAGTTCTTTTTAAATCGAAGTTGGCACAACGTACCCTTGAACAAATGTGGAACCTAACAAACGTCGTTGTAACTGACATCAAACATTCGTACTTCTGTTAATTGCTGAGCACAGTATATCTAACTGACATAGCACAGGTGTTCATGAAGACTGACCTGTAGCATACGTGTCTCTCCTCAGACAGATCTAAAAATGAGCAGCAAGTGGGGGGTGACGGTGTTGCCATTGCAGTGTACGTCTTTTTCTTTTGCCTTCTTCTCGGGCGAAACTACGGATGAGCAATAGGTTTGGGTAACTGTGCTGTCATTGCAGTATTCGTCCTTGCTTGAGATTTCTTCTTGGTTCTTCGTCTTGTGTTACTGAGGCCATGTGGGAGGTGGTCTGGGCTAAGCCAGTTTTTGGTGGCATTTTGTAGCTTTGTTCCTTATCTCTTTCTTATTTCTGCTCATGAAACTGACTAAATTCTTATTTTATTTATTATGTTGTTTCTTCCACAAGTTGCCTTCTCGAAAGTAATTTACCTGGGGTAATACCCGCTTCGGAAGTACACTTTGTACTTCGTTTATGTTAGCAGGTGTTTTACTGCAGGTTGTTTGTTGCTTGTTGCTCGACGTAATTCTGTACTTTCCACGAGTCAGAGTAGTTGCAGCTCTTAGAGTGGTAATCTTGTTTCACTCTTTATTCTAGTTTGTGTCAGCTTTTGTGCGTTCATAATTGGTTATGCTCTAATTTATGTCCATATTTGGTTATTTTCTTCGTTCCTAACTTTCTCAGCTATTTCATTACATCATTGTTTTCTTGTCGTTTCACAAGGTTTGTGCTTTAGGCATTTCAATGCTTAAGTCCTCATATGTATTGTCTATGGTTTCGTATGCTTTGTCTTTGTGGATTTCTTTATTGAAATCATTTTGTTGTAAGGAAGTTCCTACAACACAAATATTTGGGAAACTCCAACAGCCTCATCCATATTTGATAATTGAAACGGCTTCATTCAAACTTGGGTACAATTGGAACCATCTGGGCAATTTGGAAGAGTTTAAACTGATTTGCATATATTATAAATATTTTGGCAATTACCACAGCCCAAATCATATTTGGGGCAATTGAAGCAATTTCATTCGAATTTGGGTAGAGTTAGATGCATTTTAAATTAGAATGTGTAGTGGGTAAACCACCATTCCAACTACCTCTAATTTTTGCAAAACTCAAATTGTTGATGCTGTAAAGTGTACAACTAAAATGTAGCTGTAGCTGCAAAATGTTTTGTGGTAGTAACGTGGTGTAGCTATGATATGATACTGTGAAGTTTTCGTGTTTCAAACTTGCTTGATGTTGTGAGATTTGCAAGCGTGAATCTGTTACCGCAAAGTAGCCTATCCATGAACAGAATTAACTACGTAAGTGCAACTGTAATACGTTGCGTGGTGGTAATGTAGCTGTGATTTCATACTGTTTAGGTTTTCATATTTTCCGTTTGTTTATGCAATGATTTTCATATGTTGCATCCTGCCAAATTTAATCTTTCAATTTAATGCTGTGAAGTGACGTTTTCATGAACAGTAGCAACTGTACTATTTATTGTGCTGCATAATTCACTAATGCTAATGCAGCCCAGTGAAGCATTGCTATTTTTAGAAAATATTCTTGTTGAGGTTATTGTCATTTGTCATTGTAAATGTGCATTTGTACACATTCCCCGGTAGTTGATCATATAGGCTGAGTATTTGCCTACATCAGTGCCATACTGCTACTTTTTCTTAGCATGCCGTGTTCAGTGCACATTTAACTGTCCAAACCGCAGTGGCTTTTTGGTTTTCATAATGTGACTTTAGAAGCTGTAAACGTTTAAGTAAGCTGTAGTATTGCAAGTACAACACATTGCAGTGAAGAGAGCCTAATGTGAAAGGCTAAACTATGTGCTTTGTATTAAATTGGCTCCTTCCCCTCTCCTCACTTGAGACGTGACCTATTTGCAGCAATGTAATATTTTAGACCGTAAGCTGACATTTTACTCCTTTCCAGATTGATTGCGATTGTGGGGATGCAAAAAGTTTTTGCATCCAAAAAGTTTTTGCATCCCCAAAAATATGTGCTCCCGTACACCTATGCAAGAAAGCCAAAGCTCGAGCTTCCCTTATAATAACCTCCGCGATATTTTGAACTATGTGGGAACTGAATAGGTCTATTTGTTTATACTCTTTTTGCAAAAGTGCTTCATTTGTTGATTAACTTAGAAGATTGTGATGAAACACAGTCCCGTCACCATGGGAGGCTTTTGTGGGCTTAGCCCCACCACACAAAGCTCCAAGCACCCCAAACTTGGAATTAAAACACTTTATATATCAGTGGAGTTTCATCATTTTCAGAATATCAAGTCCTTTTGCGCAAACGTAAAGCCCCCCTACTGACTACTTTCTGGAGACGGTTCTGGTGCAACATCCACTCTCCACTTACATATGCACATTTTTACTACTAACATCGCGTTTCATTTATTTTAGCAAAGCAATCCAGCCATGGCAGAGCTCAGCAACAAAAAAAAACAGAAAATCTGCAACAAAGTTCCAAGAAAATCATTTTGAAATTGGTTTCTGGCAATAGTATGTATTGGCGATGGTAGTAACAAGAGCAATCCACCTGTTTTAAATTATGCTGACAAGCGCTTAAAGCTTACACGTATCGGCACATCATTTATGAGATGTAAGGACCACATTTAAGGACCGCAAAACCACATTCGTGGCTCGGACTTTGTCCAGTCATAAATTGCCAATCGATAGAGCAATGGGAACTGTCCAAACCCTCGAAAGAAGCAGCAAGTTTCCTAAATTCGAATTTAAAAAAATCCGGGTACTTTTGGGTTTGAGCTTTTTTGGTGTGACGTCATGACTGGGGGAAGGTCAAGGGGATTTTGGATGGTGTCATCTGGCCTGAGAAAAAAATTCAAGTGGCAATATACTTGTTTCTCCTTTTGAAACAAACTAGGCGAAAATTCGCATCTTTAGAGAATTGATTGGCCATCTAGTATTGGTGGTATGTATTTTTGGTAAGTTATGCCTTAAAAACAACAATTAATTAATTAAGTAATCCCTTAATTGGATTAATAAAATTTAATCATTTATCGTTTTTCGACCATAACTAGAGTTTTTTATCAAAACCAATTGCTGTGTTCTTAGGGTCTATCTAAAAACTACGGGCCAACCGCTGCCTGCTAAAATAAAGGCCTTTGGCTACTGTGGATTACTAAACTACAGGTCTAGCCCGGTCTACTAAACCACAAGGCTAAAGGGGCAGTCTGCCGCGGGTTAATGGGTATACTGCAGTCTAACAGCGTCTACCGCGGCTTTCAAAATACCTGCCATCTTACAGTAGGCCGCGGTAAAACCCGATAGGCTGGTTGTTTAGAAAACCGCGGTAGAAGCCGGTAGTTCTTAGATAAACCGTCCTCTTAGCATCGCCAAGTATATACGCCGTTCCATTCCAACTGATCATCAACTTCCAAATTCAATCATACCATCAGTCAGGCAAACGAATGGTCAGTCTCGTTAAATAATTGTGAAAGCTGCCGAGTGCAAGAGCTCAAAACGTGAATTTCGTGTGTTGGAACTGTGCCTCGATATTTAACCTATTTTTATGCTCTCACCCAACTAAAAATGGATTTAGAGATCTACGATGTTTATGTTGGCTGTTATAAGTAGACTGATGTAAATCGATTTAACCAATTGCTTTATCAAAATTTGGAAAATGTTTGAAACAACTATCCCCGTTGCGTCGCTTCAAGCCCACCACTGAGCATTGCATGCAGAGAAACAGGAAATAGCTTTCAAAGTAAAGATGTTGGTGAGACAGTGTGCCACTAACCTATGCTTTACTCTTCTATTGGTATTTCTGGAAAAAAGCCAGGAAGCAAATATACTTGGAGGTGCTACATCATGGAGGGTAAATGAATATGACGGCTTAAAAGTCAATGTAAGCAAAACTGATACTATCATAAAGTTTGCTACTACCGCTTTCAAGGTTTGGTGAATAGTATAATGCGATTATGTGTTACATTGGAAACACCATTTAACCAAAAAATTTAATGGCAAACAGTTTTGTCAGGGAAAATCTGTATTGGTAGTGTGTAGCATACTGATTTAGGAAATGTACTGTAATATCTAAGCTTGTGTTCCTGAAGTTATCTCTCCATTTGCTTTTGGGCAATCTAATTATCTTTCTGTGATGCGCTCTGCCTATTGCAAAATAGCATAATCTATATGAGCAGCAATAAACGTTACCGATGTTTGTATTAACTGAAGTTTTTAACAAAAGCACGTTCAACTTGTCCCAGCGTTTGCCATGTTGTCACGTTTTCCATGTTCTGTGGTAAAAGCGTGGAAGTTATTCGTCATATAGACGTATCTGTTGCTACACTATTCAAAGAACTCTTGTTTATTATCTCAGTGATATATAACACCAGGTAGAAACAACATGTGCCCATTGACCTCCTAAGAAACGTTTCCACAGGGTAGCAAAACGATAAGGAACAGTGAATCTCAGAAAATTTTAAACTGGCAAAGGTTGGGTGCTTTAAATCACAAGTTTAAGAGTTTAGGTTTAGAGAGTTTCTGAACTTGAACAAGTTTACAATCTTCAAATTTTTGTATCCTGCTATAAAATATCGCACTCACTCATGCAGCAAACCAAATATACTGTTACTTGAGTAAATTCAACAGGTTTTAATGTCAGTTTTACATCTCTCAGTACTGAAGTTTGTGACCAAAGCCTTGGGAACGCAAAGTTGAAAAGAAATCAAGTCAAGGAATGAAATGATTTTTGGCTTAAAAAATAGGCCTGAGCGGTAATACGTGTAGCTTCCTTGTAAATCAGAGTCAAGTTAGCGGGTTGTTGTTGGTTATGAGGAGGTTTTGGGACCTTAATCAGTTCGCCATTTTTACTACGTGTTGAACCACCATTTTCAAACAACCAAAAACTTCTTCCGTTCATCAACAGGTCGAATTTGCAGCACAATTATTTGAGGATGCCCCCTTCGACAGCGTAGGCCAGTGGACATGCTGGGGTGGTGATTGTAGCGTACCTAACATCAACTTCGACTTGGACTCTTCTTCTGGACCCGTAGACAGCAATCCAGACGAAAATTGGTATTCTTATCAATCCTTGGTCTACGTTGATCTTGTTGAAGGAGATGCAACGACATATTCGTAAGACGTGCTGCATGTAACGATTATTTGCTGTTGTCATGATGTTATAAGTCGTAACTCAATTACGACATTAGCCACCAGATCACTTCTTAACCTGGGGTTAATTGACTGAAATGTACACCTGCTGTAAACAAATAGGAACTTACGGTAAATTGACTGCATGTAACGAACTCAAAATGCAAGTACAGACGCATCAGCTCTTAAGCGGTGCTTGCAGTGGCTTGGAAAAACTAAAAACGTCCACTGTAAAGTCGTAATACTGCGCTACAAATCAAACACCGCAAGTCCGCAACCGATTGCAAACACGTGTAACTTTCAGCTAGCAATCAGTAACTTGTTAAGGCAGGTATCACGACACCATATTCTATCTGCCATGTCAGGCTTTATATATTTGTGAGACATCGTGCTTTCAAAAAATATCATCATAATCAAACTTCATCAAACCGAAGCCTGTGTTGAAAAGCGGCCACTGTATGGAAATTCCACATTAATGCAGGCCCGTAGCCACGTGGGAGCATTCGGGGCAGTGCCCCCGGAAATTTCTTTTGTGCCCTCCAAATTTTGTTGTTACCAGAAAAATTTGTTTTAAACATACAATGGAAACAAAAAGCTTTCCCCCCTAAAATGTGTTTTGCCCCACCAAACCTTGAAACCTGGCTTCGGGCCTGCAGGCATCATTCCCGTAGAAGCTGAAAAAACGTGTGGCACTGACGTCGTTTAATAAAAAAACTCTGCACACAGCCAAGCCCAAATTTAATCAATGCGTCAACGTATTCTGTGACATCACCGACGTTGTTTGGCGAATTCAAGGTTGCAGGGGTACGATTAATTAGGTAAAATGCAACGCAGATTCGAAGATACTGGAAAAACATACATATGGACTACACATTGGAAACATACTTCCGCAACAGACATGCAAACAAAAACTTCTGGAACGGGAAATGTCTGTACCTAAAGCAACTAGACGGACATTTGAACATCAACGTGCTAGTTGCAGCTTGAGGTTTTTAGTTGCACATGGCACTTTTACGAAGTTAATGCTCTATTCATGTAGTAGACAAATGTGAAATAACGGAAACAATTTAGCAGATATAGCTGCATGTTATGTAAGTTAAAACGTTGCGTGATTCTTTGTAGGTGACAACGCTAGCTTACTGTTTTGCCAAAAGAAGGGTACTTTTTTCGTTCCAAGGCCCTTAGTTTCATCTTATATCTATTGCGACAGTTTTACCTGATATAGCACGCAAACTGTTAGTTTACACAGTATCCCTAGTTTTGCTTTTTGTTCAGCATCGATCAGTGTCGTTTTAATGGTAACTAGGCCTAAATGCACACCCACTCCGAGAACATTTGGGCCAACAGAAGGTCCTTCCCGTACATAGGCGTAGCCAGAGGGGCCAGGGGCTATAGCCCCCCTCAAATTTTACCATGTCTAGTCATTTTGCGCTTTGAGAGGCGGTATCCCAAACAAAATGCTGTTGCTCGCCTAAAATCAAAATTTTTCCCCCAAAAAGATTTTGGGCTGGCTACGCCACTGTTCCTGTACAAGGTTATAACAGGGGCGCAACCAGCTCTTAATTTCGGGGGGCAATTATCATTAAATTTCATTCGATGACGTCATCATGCTTATTCAACCGTGGTACAACTTTTTCGCTAGCGGATGAAGTTCTGTTGGCAGCATTTCCGAAAATGAGAACTTTTTAGTTTTATCAAGATGGAGACCGAACGATCAGGACAGAGTAAAAATTAGTAGTCTTATACAAACACCTGGTTCCGTACTCAACTGGTGCAGTCATGGCTTTAGTGTGCAAGATGTACAGGCTACTAGTAAACCTGGTTAACGTTTCGTCTTGTTTTAGCATATTCATCAAATCCATTATCTAAATCAGGGCTGGGAACCTGCGGTCCGCGTTAACATTTGATATGGTCCGCATCAGAATTTTCGCTACCCAGGTTAGAGTACAACATCGCTTCAAAATGAAGCTCCGTGATAAGCAGGTACTTGAATGGTAAGTCAAAAGAAGTCACTCTTCCTCATAGTTAAAAAAGTGTAGAATTTTTGGATAAAATTAATTGACTTTGCGGCCCGCCAGCGATAATGCACAAAATATGCGGACCGTGATAGTAAATAGGTTCCCCACTCCTGACCTATATTTTTGAAACTTCAGTTGAATATACAGCATTTGCTGTGAGATAATTTCTGAAGACGATATTGCGAGTGGTGAAGTTGTCAGACACAAGAGACTGGTATGTATGTTAAGGTATAGGCCTATTAAATCCTTGATGCTATTGTTCCAATCGTAGATACTATACTTCGTCTGCCAACTGAAAAACTTTTGAAAAGAATGCAGGTAGGAATGCAACTTAACTTTATTATGAATTGTTGGGCCAGGCTCGCCACCAGATGTTGGTGGGCCTCGCCACTTTTGCCAAGAATACCTGAACAACACCTGATAACTTTGAGGCCCTTGTGAAATTCGAAGTTTCCTTGCAACGTTAGGGCTTGGCTGTGAATCCCCAGCAACAGTTAAGCACTGAAAATAAAATGCAAAAATTCTTAGAGTAGCCTACAGTACGGTTGCCATATGCGTTTTGTAAAAATAACGGTCATTTTTTCAACAGTGACAAATCTAGGCTGCATTCGTAGTCACATATTTAATGCTACTGTATTCTCGAAAAACATTTCAAAAACACTTTTGACAATGCATTCATTTTCCATGTTATTTTCTTTACAATTTCATGAAGGTTCCACAATGGTTGGTTTGAAAATTTTGAAACATTGCATAAACGTACAGTACTCTTTGTGAGAATAATCTATAGAAGTGTTGTTCAACCGCAGTTCTGAGGGCCGCATGCTGCTCCCAAGCACTCTTTTCGCGGCTCTCACAGCAGTCTTTCAACAAACCCCTAATACCTTCTGTAATAGACTTCGTTCTGCAATAAAACAAAATGCGTCCAATGACTTGTGGTAAAATTTTTTAATGCGGTACTCTAACAAAATCGTAGGTCTGGATTTGGCTCCCTTCAACGAGAAGTTTGAGAAGCACTGGTCTATAGCCCTATACTAAGCATTAGCAAACTAACCTGCTTTGAAAATGAAAAACTATAACTTCAGTGCTTAAATGTGAACTGAAGCGTTTTCTTAAACTCTACAATAGCAATGCACTTAGTAAAACTCCACGTTTACATATCATGTATCAATTTCTGAAGTGAACATCTTTCCGTACAATTTGATGGTATTTGCTTTTCTAGGGTAGTATTACCTGTATGAAAACCATAACACAACTAATCATTTTATGCGTGCTAAATTCACTTCAGTTTGCAGCAAACTCTTCAAAAAGTTTCTCACTACAGTCTGATTCACTATAAGACTGGCTGAGAGATGACCTCCCGGTTGATTTGCTAGCCCTTGCTTGGGCAATTTTAGCCTGCTGACGAAACAATATGTCTGTTCAACGCAGCTCACGTGACAGTGAAAGGTTCGATAGTCTACAAACTCATTGTCATCCTGTCCATTTCTATGATTTTCCTGCATTCTGCAATAGCCTACGCTAGTAGTTCAGACAACCAGGGGTGGATCCAGGAAGGCGATCGTCCACCCTAATACCTACGAAAGTAACTTTATTCACTATGATATTTTCCAATCCGGAAAACAACATTCGCAATACAACGTCATTTTGCCGTCCACCACTTTGCCACAGCGGTGTTGTAAGTGTGCTTCATCCCTCTTGTAGCAGCGAAGCCGTTATGATCAAATATTACTGAAATCACCCCCCTAACCTCACTGGCTGGATTCGCCCCTGCAGACAACCCCATCTATGCCGGTTGCACTTATAATTTCCAAAATAAATGCTCATACAGATCACGTTTAGGAAGACTGAAGATTCTAATTATGACTAAATAAGGTAAGAGGAAAACGGAGAGACAATGGCTGTTATCAAATGAACTTCGCTGAAGGAACTGTTTTGACGACAAAATTCATATCTAGAGTCATTATAATTTGAGAGCTTCTGCGTTAGGTCTTTTTGCAATTTCTGCAAATTATTTATTTTCAAAATACCGGCTTCAGGCACCAATTTAAAAAAACCAGCTTCTTACCGGCCTTTGCTAAATTAGCAGTGAAATACCGGCCAGGCCTGTGAAAAACCCATCTGGCAACCCTAGCCCACGGTTGCCCCAGGCAAACGTGAAGCTAATACAATGTGAGCGTAGTCATGTCATGGGCGTCGGAACGGGGGGCATGGATTTTTAAATTTGACATTTTCCTGACGCCCATGAACGTAGTATGCTGTTTCTGCCACCAGGCATAGTCTACTGGCTGCAAGCTTCGCTCCACTGGTGTGATAACAATGCAGTATTTATAGATGACGTTTCGAAAGTGTATGCAAACTCTTTTCCTCAGAAGACAGGCAAGAAACAAAATAAAAGTGTACACGCACACTGCATTTCAGAAAATTTTCAGAGTGGTATACGAACAAAAGGATAAAAAATGCCTTACAAATACCAATATGTTAAACTATCTCCCACATTTTGACAGTTCCAACTTATTTGTGATTAAATACCAATCATTTACAAAATTTTCGATCAGATGGTCTGACTCAAGATAAATCTTTTAAGGAGATAATTAACCACTAGCGCAAAGAAAAATTCAAATAAGACTTTTCTAAATGATTAGAATACCAAATTTATTTATTCTTTGTAAGCTTCTGCAAATGTTGAAATTGCTGTGCAATGTTTTGAAATTTTCGGGGGAGCAAATGCCCCAAATGCCGCCCCCTGGTTGCGCGCCTGGGTTATAAAATTTTCAAAACCCTGGAAAAACGGCGTTGTTACTGTAGTTGACAGTGTCAAAATTAGAACGGAAACGGAGAAAAATGAATAGCTTATTGGGAATGAAGATCTGGCAAGAAATTCCACCGGATATGAAATCAAAACCTTTGCTTCTGTTTAAGAAAAACTACGCCAGTCATTTAATTACCAACTATAAACACATGAGGCCTGCAATCTGTGGATGTACAGTAGAGTGATGTTATCCAGCAACGCTTGCTTGAACTTTATCTGCAAGTGTATCGTTTCCATTATTTCAACGTTCTTGCTTAAGTTCGCATTATGCTCTGGTTGGTCTTGCTCATCTTTTGGATTCTATAAGTGTGATTGAGTAAGGTTAAAGCCATGTTCTGTTCTTTGCTTTCGCTTCTGCTGGTTTGCGCAGCGATAAAGTGAGTGCAGGGGCGTAACGAGGGGGGAAAGGGGGGCACAATTCCCCGGGCGCCGAATCACTGCGCGAGGCGCCGAATGACTGCGAGGGCGCCTAAAAGTCCCAACAATGTCACAAGTACTATCTTCAACACAGTACATTTGGTTCCAAAAAATCTTAGATTCGAACATGAGGCGCCAAACTTGCTTTTGCCCCGGGCGCCATCTAACCTCGTTACGTCCCTGAGTGAGCGTATTCGTTTAGGTCAGCTATGTCCAACCGAATTTGCTTCCCGAGCCAAAGATTACGTCACTATCTTCGTGAGGGCCGCACATTGCATGACTTACTTTGATCTTAGCAGAATCAATTTATTCAAGTTGATGTACTAAAAACATTCGAATCCTAACTGCAATGGTAACGACTGTTTGGAACCTTTAACAATTCCGCAAGTGTGATTTAAGCAACTTGAATACCAATGGAACCAATGTAGAAATTAGAAAACTAGAAAAATGTTTTGTACCGAGGTGTCAGTGGACATATGAAAATCTCCCAGCATGCAGCACAGATATGTCAAAATGGCACTGAGGACCACCTGCATCAAAAATGTCAAATTTAAGATTATCAAAATAAGGACAGGTTGTCAGTAGGTAGGCTACTTATACTACAGCGAAAACCTATCAGGGCCACACAAAACCTTTGACTGGGCCGCGGTTGGACACAGCTGGTTTAGGTGTGTGACAACAAGCGATTGGGTGGTGGCCGACGGGATGACCGGCGTGTTTTTTCGCCGCCTCCCGGCCTTACTGTGTCTCTGTATTGAGAAATTTCCTTGTGTGGCCAAAAATAAAACTGTTGTTGTTGTCTCCAGTTTGATTTTGAGAGCAGTTTGGCAAAGCCTTGATCTTGTTTTGGTGCCGTTTATTTGCTCAAGGCTTATTTGCAAATTTTAGAAGAATGTGGAGATGTTTTCATTATGCCATGTGAAAAATACAGTTAGTAATACTCGAAAATGGTGCCGTGTGTACAATTATGGATGTTTTTAAAGTTAGCCAATCACGATTACTTTCGTCACAGTCAAGACCGATGTTGTTGGGTGGACAGCACGATGGATGCATGCAACTGGAGTATTCCTTTCTACGAGAACGTGTTACAGAGAACAGATACTGCTAAACCAAACTCTTCTCCTGTAGCTCTGCAAAGACCAATTGTGAAGTACGAGCAGCAAATTGCAGCAAAAAGTTTAACATATCAAATAATGTAATGAAATAAAAAGCGATAGATAAGCACAAAGTGATTAGGATTCGAATGACTTTTTCGTTGTCCGACATCTTCATATCAAGTCTAAGACAACCACGACACGTGTTTTTGCGCAGTACCGAACCACACTACTGAGTGTTTTCACGTCAAATAAAAGTCAAGTGTTGTTTGTCGTCAAGTCAACAAATTGTCATGTGGACTCTACTTCTTGATAACATCTCTAAATCTTCACCGAACCAATGTTTCATTGGCAAATTTACAGTTTTTGACAAAGACGTTATTGCGTTGACTCAAACCCTCTTGATAAATGTTCAAATTTGAAAGTTGTGAGCACGAGTGTCATCTTCCTAGTGAACAAAACCAGACAATTTGTCACACGTACCTCTCTGGAAATCTCTCCGGCAAACGATTTTTTCATTTTACGAATTTGGTTCGTGACTCCTGACAATCCTGTACAACGGACTTCTTGACAAAATAAGATTTTTCAACCCTGCAATAACGGAATGGCTGTGTCGATTTTTGCAACCATTTGGGTCATCGCCAAATTGTCATCGCCAAATTGTCATCGACTATTCATCGCGCTCTTTCACATGTTTTTGCTCTTGTAAACTTACAGGTTCAAGGTAGGATGTCCTGACTCAGTCATCATTCCTACACATGACCCTGACCGTGACAAAGTTACGTGTAGATTCGGAAGAAATTATTTGGAGCATGGAGCGGTCAGCAACAGCTATGAAGATTTTGAACTTGACGAGGTATGTCATACATGCTCTCATATTTTTATGCTTGCATTTTATTAAAAATGTTTTTTATGAAACGAATATTGAGATGTATAAAACAAACACAAAAGTTGTTAAAATAAACAAAAACGGTAGTTATATAACCATGCTGATTTGTCACCGAAGTGGTCATCTGACCTGTTCACATGAAAAGTGCTTTGCATAGATATTGGCAAGATAGTTCTTCGTACTACTTGCTGCAATATATACCGCATTTAACATCGTTGCCATTGATTAGCCAGCCAAGTTAAGGCGATTTCAATGCCAGTAATAGTGTTAGCGAAGAAGGACGAGGAAAGCAGTCGTATAAATAGAAGAGGTTGTCATGCTGCAAATGAATCTTGCAAGTATCGTAGTAATTTAAATTGCGTACTATAAGCTGTAAAAAATATTACTGCATTTTTTGGAATAAGAGGTAACTCGTGACCTAATACTCACTACGGACTGTTATGATGATAAACATACACGTTTGTAAGCGTTATCGTCTTGGTAAATATGCTATCAGATTGCTTCACGCAGCTCACTACTTACCATTGGTAACAAAACATCAGTAATTGCTTCTGGTAACAATTTTAAAATTCTTTAATTCCGTTGCTGCAACTAATGGGCTCAAGAAATGCGAGACATTGTCCCCCACAGGTGTCTTGTAATTCGATTCGATGAAAAAGAAGGAAGAATTAATAAACGAAAAGTCTTATAAGACCCTACGCCAGGGGTAGCCAAACTACGGCCCGCGGGCCGCATCCGGCCAGTCGACCAGTTTAATCCCGCACGCAAAATACCTTGCATGTTTATTTAAATAAAATTGTAAAGAAAATGGTGGTGCTTTTATTGTACTACATCTACAATACATTTTAACAACCTATTATGGCATAGATTACGTAAATTGCGCTGTATCCGGCCCTCCAGTGGCCAGACAGTTGCGAATTCGGCCCTCGGTTCAAAAAGTTTGGCCACCCCTGCCCATGCTAATAAAAAGTTATGAAAATATCATCCCATTTTGTTAGTAACATCTATAATCAGGAACGCTCATCAACAACCACCTTGATCCTCCAATCGATAGTGAGTATTGGATCACGATGAAACTACACTAAAAACGATATGCCCGTGCACATTTAAAGTTGTGTAAGAAAGTTCTTGGCATCAAAATTCTTTGTAACTGTGTTTAAACCTTTTCAATATGCTGAGAGGGTTTTTAAATAGAATAAAAATCACTCTTAGTTAACCTTTTTGTTTATCAAACTGAGGTATCCGTGCACTCCTGAAAGCTGCCTGTCTACGGCTCATGCGACAAACACACCAAGTTTTTATTTTGCGATCACAAAAACTGGCATGAAGTTAAAACTAGCTCCTAACATTCACTAACGCAACTTGAAGCTAAGTTAAAGCAGATGCAGGCATAAACGCATTGTTTATCTCATTTCACATGCATTGCTTCCAGTAGCTGCAAATCTCACGAAATGGTACCCAACAAATGTAATTTTATGTAATTGAAACGTACTCTGTTCGTGTATTATGGAATGGAATTTGTTAGGTGTGTAATCTTCTTTGAAACACATATTCTTCTTGTAGCATTTAACTGGTCACTAAATTGGCTTATTGTTACAGTCGTATTGACATTATGCCATCGGTGCTTTGCTGCAGCGGATCAATTTAGGCAAACTGAGACAATTACTTCAAAAATGATAGCAAGTTTTTAAAAGAGGCTCCTCTTTATATAGCATCGCAGCCGCCTCCCTCTTTTCTGGCTTCGTATCTGCTATAAGAAATATTATATAAAAGCCACTGCTTGTCTGGGCGTTTTTCCGGCCATCTTCCGCAGCCAAGTTGGATCCGCAGCTAGCAATGTAGTCCATTGTTTTAACAAATATCTTGTTGTTGAATACAAACTATCGCAGATTAAATTTTGTCTTTGGTGATAGCGAAGTTAACGGTAACGAAACGCGTTTACGGTATTTTAGGATATTTATTCAAAATCTCATGTCGTTTCTCCATCATTTTTAAGTTGCTATATATTTTGTTGCAAATACTATACCATGTTTCGCCTGCTATTTTTCGAAATAGAAAAATTGTAGAATGTTTTACACCGGTGGTGGATATTCTGTTCGGAAACCAGTTGCGTTGATCATTGAAGATCACAAATGGCGGGAAGTATCAGGCACTGTAAGCTTGGATGATTACTACGAAGAGTACTTGAGCTATGTTTCCCTTCAGTTTCTCGTGGAAGGTGAAAACGTCTTTTTTCTACTCTTGTACAAACCTAGTATCTCCTCCATAAAATGCATTTTGCTTTGACGTGGCAAATTAAGTTACGTTTTGTAGTTTGCATTTATCTCCCACCATACAATAGAGTGGATGGAGCTGGTTTCTTAAATGCCATATTCACCTCGAAAATAGCATACGGTTACTAATTTTGGTAGTTCTTCGAGATCTAAAGGAGTAACTCCAAAACATGCCTTGCCTTTTTGCTGCAGTCAAACTACATACAGCAATGATTGCACTGCTTTTATATTTCGTTGTATATCGTGCCAATGGCAATTAATAATATAACATGCATTTAATAATATCATAAAGTTTATCGTCGTTGGTTGCGTGATTCGATTTTGTGGAAACACCTTTGCGATGCACAGAACAGTGACAAACATGCGTCTTTGCTGAAGATTGTAACTGAGTAAGAGTTGGGATGTCTATATCAGTAGTCGAAAAATATCTTTAGTAAAAGCAAAGTATTTGATTCTTTGCCGCGGAAAGACTCGATTCAAAACACGGTATTTTGACATTTTATTTTCATCAGAAGAACAACTTGTTTTAGTGACGTTGCAATGTTTTATATAGCAAGGTGTTATATTACAACAAAAGCAACAGAATACCGTCGCAAGCAGGGAAGCATTTTTGCAGGGCCCCATTCAGTGGCGTGTGCAGGAATGTTTGAGGAGGGTCATCAATAGAAATTATGAGTGATGTGAAAGAGCGAGACCTGAAAGGATAGTGTCAACCTAAGGGTCTCTGGAGACAACCAATTGGCCATGTTTTAAATGAAAACATGCTTGATGTGATCAGCCAGCAAAGACAAGATATTAACAACTTAGCTGCAAACAAGGGCGTACGCAATTGGGGTTAACCCCCCCCCCCTTGAGCTTGATATTTTACAAAAACTTTATTACCTTCGCAAGGAGATTAAGTGTTTTCGCATACTTTTTGCTTGTTAATTTGTCGACTTAATACAAATACCACGGAATAAATTTGCATGCAAATTTCAAGGAGCATTGTAAATGGTCTAAAAAAGTAATAATTAGGTTTTGGTGGAAATCTGGGTTATCGTCTCCATCCAGAAACCATCCCATCACATTTTGTAGACCTTTCGTCCACTACGCATGTTCAAGGTCGTGTTCCGCGACAGTTCACTTCATCCGAAACCATTGTTTTTATATTGTCTGCCAAGGGCGTACGCAAGGGTGGTGGGTGGGGTTCACCCCCCCTTTAGTTTGACATGTTACAAAAAGTTTATTACCTGCGAAAAAGAGATTAATTGTTTCCGCATACTTTTTGCTTGTTAATTTGTCGACTTCATGCAAAAATTGTAGTTGTAAAAGCTCTGACATAGTGATAAGTGTTTTTTACTCCCCTGTTTGAACGCTCAGCCTGATAGTTTTGCAGTTATGAACTGCTGTGTCGTAGCGTTGAGTGTATTTTTCCTCCGATATCCTAACTTGGGGCGCTGATATTTTAGTTTATATTCAGTGCCAAGGGCGTACGCAAGGGGGGGGGGTTGGGGTTAAACTTCCCGCTTAAGCTTGATATT